>SDBT01001400.1_pt1 | contig 42360 bp, 31 predicted proteins | sample 2277101 | NCBI WGS metagenome assembly SDBT01 (sample SAMN10404973, study PRJNA504765) | marine sediment metagenome | isolation source: marine sediment core GS10_PC15, 103 cmbsf | place: Arctic Ocean: Southern Knipovich Ridge | collected 2010 | reverse complement strand
GGCGACATAGAGCATTACAAAGAGAATCGGCATCATCAGGAGCACCGTGCCAAGGTCCGGCTCAAAGAGGATGAGTACCATAGCCAGCAGCGTCAGGGCGAAAGGTCCGATAAGTCCGCTGAAGTGGCGATAGTTTCTCCGGAACCGCAGATACCATGCAAGGGCGAGTATGTACGCGATTTTGCAGAATTCCGACGGCTGAATCTTCAGGTCAAAGCCAGTGGCCTTGGGCAGCAGCCTTATCCACCTCCTTGCGTAGCTGGGTGGTATTTTTGCGACGAAAGGTATGGATATGATCTTATCGATGAGCAGGACGGCGAGTACGATCAGTATAGCGGCGTATATCCAGTAACTTACCGGTCCGAGCCGGCGGTAGTCAATAAGGTTAATCACGATAAGAGCGATCATGCCCGCCACGGCATAGATGAGCTGTTTTTGCCATGCGCCGGAAAATCTCGTCGCACCCCCGCCGGCAGGGTTGCCTGAGGCGTAAATGGAGATAATCCCGATGCCGATGAGCAAAAACACAGCGGCCAGCATTATCAGCCGAATTAATATAAGACGACCTTTGAAAATCTTTAAAAATTTCATTGATTTATAGTACCATCGCTGATATACTATGAAAATCTTTTTTTCCAATAAAATGTATTTTATTGGCTGGAATAGTGAGAAAAACAGCGAATTGGCGACCAAGCGGGTCGGGAAATAGTGGGCTTTGCAGTGTTTTTTTTGGCGAAAACAAAGAATTTTAATTTTTTTTCATTTTTTTCTTGCTTTCCTATCAGGGATGTGTTATTATCAGTATCATAAGAGCGGTGCCGTGTACGCACGTGCGGTGCCATTATACATATTTTGTGCCCGGAGTGTTGCGGGTATGGTGAGAAGCGTTAGAAGAGGAAGGGTTTTTTTTATAGGTTATCTTTTCTTACAGCAGCAGGCCTGTATTGTTTAGCTATTTATGTGTAGGTTAATGACTTTATCAGGTCGTTAAACTGGCCGGCTGCGTGGCTGAGTTGGTTTTTGAAATAAATGAGGAGTTTAGAGAAGAAAGAGAGAAAGGAAGGTGTTTAAATGAAAAAGTTAATGTTAGTTTTGTTGGTCGCCGTGATGACGGCCCCGGCAATGGCAACGGTCACCATCAGCATTTCTGATAATGCGGACCAAACTGCCGACATCAATTATGTCTGTGATGGTGGTGATGCTGATGCGGGCAAGGCTCTGATGGCTGGTCTCGCGATTATCGTAACCGTTGATGCAGGTGATACGATTACTGCTGTTGTACCTGCAATAGACGGCGAAAGTACTTTGGGCGCAGCTGGCTACGGGGTATTCATGAAAGTCGCCCAGATCGATATGACCGATCCTTGTGTTCCAGTTTGGGCCGCCCCGGGTACTGCAAGTCCAGAAGCTACACCTGGTGATCCCGGTACGGTTGGCGGACTCAACCAGTACCAGATTACACTTGAGCTTGGTGCACTGTTCGCTGATCCATGTGATGACATGGCAAACGCACCGCTGGCAAGCGGAACGCTTTGCACGATTACGGTAGATGATGGCGATTCCAGCGGTGACAGCGTTGCAACGCTCGCACTTGAAGATGTAGCCCGTGGTGGTGTAGTGATGGAAGGCGGCGCGGACCCATGTAGTGTCGTCCTGGAAGGCGATACGATTACTGGTTGGGGTGTGGTGAGTGAGTTCGATACAGAACACCCTGATTATACCGAATGGTTAAATGCGGGCAGCCCGAGGTGCTGGTTAAACACGTACCACTGCTACGGTGATGGTGATGGGGCCGAAGAAGGTTCTGTGAGGGGTGGTTACTATTGGGTTTCATATACTGATTTGAGCCTTATAGCGGCGAACTGGCAACTTGATAGTGGTGAGACTTCAGCACTCGGTGACTACCCGACATCAGCTGACGGTATTTGTGCCGACTATGCTCGTAACGATGAAGGTTCGGTAAGGGGTGGTTACTACAGGGTTTCGTATAGCGATCTGAGCGTTGTGGCGGCGAACTGGCAGGATAGCACCACTGATACTTCGGTAAAGGGTGATGATCCTTATGCACATGATTGCGGTGGAACTCTCTTCGGCGAAACCTTGCCGTAGGAAGCTTCTTTGAAAATGTAAAAATGTTGATTGTTAATGAATGTGACACACATATGCGCACGCACGCATTTTTAATTGTAGTAACATTCGAGTGTTAGTAAATTGAAAGGAGAACGATGATGAAGAAAGTTGTTACATTAGTTTTGGTTCTTAGTATGGTTTCTATGGCCAATGCTGCTCTGACTTGGAGCGCAAGTACTATGGATTTGCTTCCAGGTGACAGTGCGGTAGTAGTTCTGTCTGCTGACAGTGCCTTAATGGGTACATTCTATGGTGATGCATCGGACATAACAGTTGCGATGGTAACCGCAGCGACATCGACGGCAGCCATGGGTGACGATGGTTACGTAATTGTTTACGGACCTGGCAACCCTGATATCTTTGGCACCGAAAGTGGTTTTTTTGGATTAACCCTTGATAATGCCTCCCCGTTCAATAATGCTGCGGGTGACTGGGTTACATTTACAATCACCGCAGATGCTTTGGCTACCGCAGGTCAGACTTCAGTTGTTGGTGTACTCGGTGGCACTCTTGGTGAAAGTACCAATTCTGTGCTCGTTACCATCGTTCCGGAGCCGGCAACAATGTGCCTGCTCGGACTTGGTGCTCTTCTTCTTAGAAGGAAGAAATAAGCATTAGCAGAGATTTACAATAAGAACCAAATTAGAAAAGTGTGCGTAGAGGCAAGCCTAACGGCTTGCCTCTTTTTTATTGCTTTTTTCTTAGCCACCGATTATAATGACCAAAAGATATTAGATGCAGATTTAAAGATAGGGTAAATAGAAAAAAACAGCGGAATCTGCGTAATCTGCGTCTAAGAAATTTTTGTGGTATCTGTGTAATCAGTGAAATCAGTGGCTAAAAAGAAAAAGGGGAATTTTATGAACCGTATATTGTTTGCTATTTTATTTGCCGGTATGTTTGTTCTCTCCGGTTGTGGCGAGGCTGACAAAAGCTCTGCTGTTGAAGTTACTATCGATGGCGGTGTCCGGTTTCCGGCAGAACTTGCAGGCAGATGGAAGGCTGGTGGTAAATACGGTTGGGATATTGTTTTTGAAAAAGATGGTTCCATATCATCTGTCATTCATACGCTCGGCAGGTTCAAACTGGAACCTGGCAAAGAAACTATTGTGCCTATGAAAGAAGAGGGCCAGAGCGTTCTTGATCCCGGCGAGTGGAAGGTGGCTTATAACCCTGCCGGTCGGGTTCTGGAAGTTGAGATCGTGCTGGATTATTTCTACTGTGAAATGGGCGAAGGGCACATAGAGGGCGATCGCAGAGATATCTTTGCCGGCCCTGTCAGCAAGGATGGCAAGAAGTGGGAAGTTGACTGGACCTTTTTTATGGAGTGTACCGCGATGATTGGGGAGGAGCCAACCGATTTATCAACAGATCCGGAATACGGCGAGAAGAGAAAACTCATCTTCAAAAAAGAGGATTAATCTGCTGGGGCCGTATTTAGTTTGTCGCGTTTTTGTTTGAGGTTTTGTATATATCTTAGCAGAATATTGACAGATTCAGTTTGATTTTTATTTTTCAACCGCTGTATTTGGGCATTAAGTATTTTTATTGCGTTGTCATATTGGCCATCATATTCGAGCGATTTTGCCAAACTGTTGCAATAGTTCAGGTTGGCTGGCTCCAGTTTGAATGCCATCTCAAAGAAGTTGGCAGCCTTTTTGAAAGCACCCGCATTTGCAAAACAATTTCCGATTTGTGCATAAAGTCCCGACAAATCCGGAGAATTCAGGTGATCGGGTATTTCCTGCTTGAGTTCTTCGGCAGCTTTTAGGAAATGCATATTTGCCTTTTCTGTCCGGCCAAGCTTTTTCAGTATTGCCGCCAGGTTAGCGTGTATTATGCCCAAGTTGTTCTTTTCCTTCGCTTGTTCGTTGAATTCAATGATTTGCTCGTAAGATTCCGCTGCTTCTGTGAGTCTTCCTTGCTCTGTCAGGCTGATAGCCATATCGTTGAAGGCTTTTATATTGTGAAGATGGATGAGGTCTTTTGGGTCCGCCAGATTTGTGGTGATACCAGTTTGTTCGATAACAGAAATCCCTGCGACATAACCAAGGGATTCGAGCCTTGCTTTGGTTTGCAGGTCAGCGTTAAGATTGTTCTCACCGCCGGATTTTCTGCTCTCTGCCTGTTCAAGTGTTATTTTCAGATTTTCCCGCAGCAGATGAGCTCTTTTTGGCTCTTTGCTGATTAGATTATTTTGTTCTTCAGGGTCATTTTTAAGGTCGTAAAGCTCAGGTCTTGTGGTATTGATATATTTCCAGTTGGCAGTGGTTATCCCAAGTAGCGGGTTGGCACGGTATTTTGTAGGTAGAAGGCTTTCGCAATATAGGTACCTGGTGTTTTCAGGCGTTTCCGTTCCGTATAGATGATCAGACAGGTTCTTGCCATCTATATCAACGCCAGGTTCAAGACCAAGCAGAGAACAGACTGTTGGTGCAATATCGACTAGGCCGACTGTTTGCTTTATCCTGACGGATTTGCGTAAGCCCGGAACTTTGAAAAGCAGCGGAACTCTAATTGCGCTTTCGTAGATAAAGTATCCATGGGTGGCTTCGCCGTGTTCATGGAGCATCTCGCCATGGTCAGCCGTTATAATAATCAATGTAGAATCGTACAGTTTCAGCTTCTTTAACTTCCAAATGACATGGCCGATACAGTAATCGGTATAAGCTATTTCGCCCGCATAGAGATTGTCGGCAAATGTTGTACGATACGGTTCGGGCGGAGTGTATTTGTCGTGCGGGTCGTAATAATGGAGAAAGAAAAAGAAATTTTCGTCTTTGTTGTCTTCAAGCCATCGCAGGGCAAATTCCGTAGTATCCATCCCTTTGCGTTCGTTGTATAAATTTGCGCTTTTAGCCTCTCCGGTTAATTCATCGTTGTAGCTGTCAAATCCCTGGTCAAGTCCGAACTGAGAATCAAGTACGAAAGAGCTGACGATGGCACCGGTTCTAAAACCGGCTTCTTTCAGGATTTCAGCCAGGGCGATGTTTGAATCATCGAATCGATAACCGGAATTGTCGCGAACCCCGTGGACAGGTGGGATGGTTCCAGAAAAAATGGAGCAGTGGGCAGGCAGAGTTTGTGGAATTGGGGAGACTGCATTTTCAAATAGTATACTTTCTTTCGCAATGGCATCGATATTTGGTGTCGTTTTGCGTTCATACCCGTAGCAGCTAAGATAATCTGCACGGCAGGTATCGATACAAATTATGAGAACATTGCGTATTTGTGTTGGTTGGCGAACTTCCAAATAGTAAAACAAAAAACAGCAAGTTAAGACGGCCACGCAACACAAAAGAATATAAAATTGTTTTCTATTCCTTACGATGAAATTACCTGATAAGTTTTAATGATTATAGCTTTAATTATGGCTGGCGATATGGCCGGTTTGCTTTGTATAGTTTTATACGCCCATTTATCTCTTTTTTCAAATCTTCATCGTCGCCGGCTAATTCTATCGCCTTTTCTGCGTTTTCTATTGCCTTTGTGAAATCGCCGGTCGCCGCATAGGCCGCCGCTAAAGTATCGACAGGCTGTGCGATTTTGCCATCGGTTAATTTGACCGCACGAGAAGCGAGTTTTATAGCTTCTTTTATCTCCTGCGTAGTAGATTTCGGATTCGTTGCCAGTATCCAGGCGAGAGAATTCAGGTATCGAGCGTCATCCGGCTGTAGCGAGATAGCCTTTTTGAAGTTTTTGGCAGCCTGGTCGGTTTTGCCGGTTTTTGTCAGAATTAATCCAAGATTATAGTGTGCCAGGGAACAATCCGGCACTTTTTCAAGGATTAGCTCAATCAAGGCAATTGCCCTGTCTGTTCTTTCTTTTTTAGCCAATTTATCGGCTATAGCTACTATGGTATTTGCGAAATCCGGATTATACTGCAAGGCGTTTTGGAAATTCGTAAAGGCCTCCTCCGGCAGGTGTTTCATAGACAGGTGTAATATACCGAGATTGAAGTGGGCCTCTGCCATCTCAGGTTCTTTCCGCAAAGCGGTTTGGTAACATTTTATCGCTTCGTCGATTTTGCCTTTGGCCTTTAGTATGTTGCCCAAACTGTGGTTTGATTGCGGAAAGTCAGGCTCAATATCAATTGCCTTACGAAAGTGTTTTTCAGCTTCTTCGATTTGGCCTTTTGCTTCAAAAGCAGCGCCAAGATTATGATGTGCTGATTCGTAATCTGGATCTAATTCCAGAGTCCTACGGCAAAGCCTTATCGCTTCATCGTATTTTTCCAGAAAATGGTATGCGACGGCGGCATCGTTATATAGTGATGCATCATCCGGTTTTATTTTCATGGCCTTATTAAAAGAATCAATGGCCTCTGGATAGTTTTCCAGTTTTATTGCGACAGTGCTCATTTTTTTGTAGCCAACAACACAATCTGGTTTAAGCTGAATCATCTTTTCGGCCAATATTTTTGCCTTTTCATAATTTTTTTGAGAAGTAATACAGTCATTAGCAGCAATATTCAAGAGATGGTAATACAGAGCATCTTTTGGGTCTTCTTTTGTCTGGTCGAAACTAAAATCCTCTGTAATACCATCACCGACATAACCAAGGCTTTCAAGGCGTTTTCGCATCTCACCGTCAATTTCCATTTTACTGTCGGCCGAGCCTTTGCGTACAGATTGCTCCAGTATTTGCGCGAGTTTGTCTTTCATAATCCTTGCCTGCTGGGGTTGTTTTTTGGTGAGGTTGTCTTTTTCGGCAGGGTCTTCGGTAAGGTCGTATAGTTCCGGCCTGGTGGTTTGAATGTATTTGAACCGGTCATTAACAAGCCCAAGCAGAGAATTGGCATTATACATCGTCGCCTGCATACTTTCACAGTAGATATGCCTGTCTTCTTTGGCAGGTTCGGTTCCACTAAAACTGGCAGAGAGGTCCTTGCCATGCATTGTTTGCGGCTGGTCTATACCCAGCAGGCTGCAAACTGTCGGGACGATATCAACAATGCCAGTAATCGATTTTATTCTTACTGATTTATTTCTGCCGGGCAACTTGAAAATGAGCGGAACTTTTATGCTGCTCTGATAAATAAAATATCCGTGTGATGATTCACCGTGCTCACCCAGCATTTCTCCATGGTCGGCGGTTATGATAATTAATGTTGATTTGTATAGCTTAAGTTCTTTTAGATTTTGGATTACCTGGCCGATACAATAATCGACATAAGCGATTTCACCGGCATAAGGATTTGTTGCAAACATAAAGGCAAACGGTTCCGGCGGTTCATAATTCATATGTGGGTCGTAATAGTGCAGAAAATAAAAGAATTTTTTGTCTTTGTTTTCATTGAGCCAGTCGAGGGCAACCTTAGTGGTTTCGTCGCCTCTTCTTTGTTCGACAGAGTTATTTGCTATCAGGTTTTCAAAATCGTCATTGTAGGTATCAAAACCCTGGTTAGTGCCAAAGTCTGAATCAAGGACAACAGCACTGATAGCGGCACCTGTCGTGAAGCCATTTTTCTTTAGAATTTCAGCTAGTGTTACATTTGATTCATCAAGTTGGTAATCAAAGTTATCGTGAACCCCATGATAGGGCGGAACAGTACCTGTAAGCATTGAACTGTGAGCCGGCAAAGTAAGTGGAGTTGTTGAGAAAACATTTTCAAAAAGAATGCCTTCATCTGCAATGGCGTCGATATTCGGTGTAGTTTTGCGTTTATAGCCATAGCAGCTAAGATAATCTGATCTGCACGTATCGATACTTATCAGCAATACATTTTTTATCTTACCATTGTTGAATACGGTTGTATAAAGCCATTTAGCGGCGATTGCAATGATTGCAATGAGAATAAATGCAACGGCAATCCTGCCAGGATTTGAAAGAAGTCCAGTCCGTTTGTTCATACATCGCCACTTTCACAAATACAAGATGGGAGAAGTCTATCAGAATAATAGCAGATTAGCAAGCAAATTAGTAATCAAAAAAGGTCAGGCCCTCGGAGTCCACCCCCGGCCAGTTTAGCTTGATTTTCTTCGCCGATGGTTTATAAATCCAGCCGTACTGGTCGGTACTTTCCGCTGCCGCCGGGAAATCTTCGCTATCAAGCAATATCTTTGTATCAACCAAACCGCTGAAGGGGTTTTCGGGTATTTTTGTCAGATACTTTTCAACGGTTACCAATTGGCCGTAAAATGATGTATAGGTGGGATTGTTCGATGTATCGTTATTTTGGTAGCCCGGCGGAACATCGCTATGCATTGCAGCATATCGTTCGATTGCCGTCCGCAGAACACGCAGATTGTCTTTCGCCGCCGATTCGCGTGCCGCATAAGCGTGTGAGCGGAACTGCGGCAAAACGATAGCAGCCAATATACCAAGAATGGATACGGCTATCAGGATTTCAACTAATGTAAAGCCCTTTTTCACTTTTCTCCCTCGCGACTATAAAACAAAAAACCCTTTCACCTCTCTTTATCGGCTAAAAATCGCGATGGCTTTTGATATATACTGATCTCAATTGAAATTTTCCGTTGGTTCGCGGATAACTGACTTTAGAATAATCGGGTATAATCTTACTCGCGGGAATTTCCTACCCTTTAAGGGTAAAATTAATCTTTTGACAAATCTCGCCCCTGCGGTATAATCCCAACAGGTTAGCCCAATATTATTGCCAAAAACGAAAGGGATTGGAAATGAAGCGAGTTTTATCGGTACTTTGCATTGTGATTTTATTGGCACTTCTGGTTTTGACCGCTGGCTGCGCCGAATCGCAACAGGCAGGCAAAACAGGCGACAAAAGGGCAAGACTTGTTTCTGTCGAAAACGCCAGTCTCAAACGGCAGATAAGTTCGCTCCAGCAGCAGATAAACTCCCTCCAGCAGCAGCTCAAGCGGCAAAAGGACTTGGTAGCCGCCTGCCAGCAGGAAAAGGTCAGGATCAGAAAGGACGCCATGAAAATTGAGCCGAATTTGCTGAAGATATTTGGTGAAATGGCTAAAATGCAGCAGGCTCTAACTGCCGAAAATGACCAGTTAAAGGCAGAAATCGTGCAACTAAAAGCCACTATGGAGTAGAGGGTGTATTTGGCCTTATTTTGTCAGTTTTACTATTTTTCAGTTTTATCGGAACCATTTCGCCTATGGTTTGTCAAAATATATGGACGTCGCAATAAAGTTTAAGTTTGGCGCTCGTAAAGTCCGATATTTCCGATAGGTTACGGTTTTTTCGCTCTCACTGGAAGATAATGATAAAGACACTTAGGATAACCAGTATAATTGCCGCAGCTGCTGCGGCAGCGTTTATCGTCCTGCTGGCGGTCTTTGCGCTGCGCGGAGACGGGGAGATGCAGGAGTTCCTCGCAAGAGCAAGTGCGGTTGAAAAATTCCGCAGCCTTGCAAAAAAGATAACCGTAAAGGTCGAAAAGGTTTCGCCCCTTATCACCCAGGCTGAGGCATTCGCCCTGAAACTCAATCCGCCGCCGCCAAAGGTTGCTAAAAAGCCCCCTGCCCAAAAAAAGACCATAACCACGGCGAAGCAGTCAGCTATCCCGACACCCAAAGTTGAGCAAATCAATACCAGGTTCAAGCTCGTTGGTACCTGCAAATACGAGCAGAACCCGGAAAAATCCCTTGCTCTTTTGGACCTGACCGCAAAGGGTCAAAAGTGGTACCGTCAAGGTGATGAAGTCGGCCATCTGACAATCCACAAGATAGATGACGAGTCGATAACACTTTATAAGGGGGGCACTTTTAACAGTGAAGTGTCGATCCAGCGGGCCAAGAAGACGACCAAACCACTGCTAAAAAGCGATGCCGAGTTGCTCGGCTTCCAGACAGAATCTGCTGAAAGGGCTCTCTTTGAGTCTGAAGCAGTCGCTTTGGATGCCATCCCAACCCAAGCTCCCCCAGCCAAAGCTCTGCCAATAAAGATGAGTAGAAGTGAGATTTTAAGGCAGCGAAGCAAATATGCTTCAAGAGCACGCCCCAAGGCTGCACCATTAACGGAAGCTCGGCCAGTTGCAGAGAGAAGATCTTACAGACAGTCGCCCAGGCAAACCCCTGCCCAGAGAAAAAAAGCAGCGGAAGACAACATTTCCCAGATTAAATCGATCATGAACAGGGCCCAACCCGGCAAACAGGATGATGGCGCACAGGAAGACTGGAAGAAGATGCTAAAGCTTCTTGAAGAAAGCCGTGACGAGATTGACAAAGAGCCAGCAGAAGAGGCCAAAAAAGCAACGGGCAGGGTAGAAACCAAGCCACGCAAAAAAACCGAATAACCATCACGCCTGTCTGCATCCCTCAAAGGTTGGTTTTCTGGGATATCGCAAAAAAAAGAGGCAGGCTGTTAGGCTTGCCTCTATGCACACTTTTCTAATTTGGTTCTTATTTAATCTTCCTATTTCTTCCTTCTAAGAAGAAGACCACCAAGACCGAGCAGGCACATTGTTGCCGGCTCAGGAAAGACGTAAACGGTCAATGAATTGGTACTGGTAAGAGTGCCACCGAGTACATCAATAACTGTGGTCTGTCCTGCAGCCAAAGGATCTGCGGTAATTGTAAATGTAGCCCAGTCACCCGCAGCATTATTGAACGGGGCAGCGTTATCAAGGCACAATCCATAAAAACCACTTTCGGTGCCAAAGATATCAGGGACGCCAGGTCCATAAACATTTACGTAACCATCGTCACCCATGGCTGCCGTCGCTGTCGCTGCGGTTACCATCGCAACTGTTATGTCCGATGCATCGCCATAAAATGTACCCATTAAGGCACTGTCACTGGACAGAACTACTGTCACGCTTTCACCTGGGAGCAGAAGAACAGAACTCACACTCCAAGTCAAGGCCGCATTGACCATTGAAACCATACTAAGAACCAAAACCAATGTAACAACTTTCTTCGTTATCGTTCTCCTTTCAATTTACTAACACTCGAATGTTACTACAGTTAAAAATGCTGCGTATGCATACGTGTGTCACATTCACTAACAATAAATCTTATTTTACATTTCCAAAGAAACTCCTACGGCAGAGTCACGCCAAAGAGTTCTCCACCGCAATTATGCGTATAGGGGTCGTCGCCGCTTGCTGCAGTATCAGTGGTGGTGCTCTGCCAGTTCGCCGCCAGAGTGGTCAGGTCGCTATACGAAACCCTGTAGTAACCACCCCTGACAGAACCCTCTTCGTTTCGCTCAATGTCGGCACAAATACCGTTAGCAGACGTCGGATAGTCGCCAGCTGCTGCAGTCTCACCGCTAGCAGTTTGCCAGTTCGCTGCCAAAAGGGTCAAATCAGTATATGAAACCCAATAGTAACCACCCCTTACCGAACCTTCTTCGGCTCCATTACTATCACCGTAGCAGTGATACGCGTTGCACCAGCACTTCGGCTTGCCCGCATTTTGCCATTCGGTATAATCAGCGTGGGTATTCCAGAAGCATTCATCTTTGGTATAAAGCTCAAACGCCAGATCCTTGGAGAACTGTTCGATACCTTCTGGCCCATCGACACCTTGAGTTGCCGGCACACAGTACGGCAAGAAGTATTTGTAATACTCTTCATGCCATTTATCGGGATAAATATCTTCCTGAAAAACATACGGACTTTCCGGATAATCATCGTTCCAGACTAAGAACGGGTTGATGATAACATCGCCGGAGACAGCATCATCTTGGAAGTGCCAGACATCAACATCACTCCCTGAGATAGGGTCGTTAAATGTAGTTACATGTTCACCCGGACCGACTGCCAGGTCAGATGCTTTCGATGCATACGGATCCATTATTGTATAGTCCCTGTTGTGCCATCCCCATCTTGTCAGTGCCAGAAAGTCATAAATACCCATCTGTTCACTATATGTTAAATGCAGGAATTCGCACAGGTCATAACCAGCTAAACCAATCGCATCAAGCAGTTCCTGAATATCTGTCCCGATATCGTAAAGGGCGACAATTTTCAGCCAGTAAACCGTGTTGGGATCTTGCGGGAATGGGTTCATCAGCAGTGCCTCATATTCCCAGAGTGCCTCATTACAGGGTGGGCCGCCGGAACTGAAAAAGGTCTCTGTAAACTCGCCCGGATTCAGTGGAAGCGCGGCAGAGTTGAGGTTGACGATCTCTGAATAAAGCACATCCCCTGGATGGCTGGGGATATAGTCGACACCACCGGGTTGTCCCACGGCCGGAATATCCTTTTCAAACGCGATCAGGAATTGCTGTACGTGCTCTGTGTCAATCTTTTCTTCTAAGTATGAACCCCACCATCGGAGTTTGATGACCGGTGAATCTTCGTAGTCAGCGAAGTCGTCGGCCATGTAGCAGCCCTCGAAGTCGAGCGGACCGACAGCATCGTCGTACACCATGTATGCAGTGCTGACTTCATCGTGGCCCCAATAAGATGGATTCTGGACGTCGGGACCAAGCTTTACTCCATCCAGCGGCAACTGCTGGAACTTGAGGAACTCATCGGTTTCTTCCTCTGCTTCAATATCTACCAAATAATCTTCGACTTCACCATCGGTAGCCTGACCGCTATACCCTTGCGGGCTGTTTTGATAGGTCGTATAACGGAAGCGAGCATATGTGGGGCCAGCAACAGCAGTGGTCGGCACATTAATCGTCAAATTGTTCAGTCCACCTGATACAGGAAGATCCACAAGTACCCACTCGCATGGATCATCCCAGTCAAAATCAGCATTGTAATCTATCCAGACATTCAGATATCCGCCATTACCGCCAGCCGGTGACACAAAAACATCGACAGGTTCGGCGTTGCCCGCCGTGAGAAAACCATTTACGAAAATAACGCCATCTTCATCGTCGGCCACCGCCGGATTGATATCATCACCGTCAGCAGGCAGTGTCGGCTGGCCGTCCGGCTCTATATCTTCAAGTAGACCAAGGAAATTAACGCCGTCTGCCACATGACGGGCACCATTGTTAGCAAGTGTTGTCGGATACAGTGTGGCTACTCCCGAACCGTCAAATTCCGGTGCATCGCTAAAATCAAGCTCATCTTCTTCATATCCGCCGGTAATCACAAATGCCAGGTCATAGATCTCCTCGGTCTCAGGAGTTGCCATAAAAATCGGCATCCAACCCAGACCGTAATCATACTGGGCAGGATACTGATGAAATGATGTCGCCTGTTTCCAGCCAACTGCTGGTGGTGGCTGCCAAGCCACATTGGCCCTCATCACAAGCCAGTATGTTGTCCCTCGTTCCTGGATCATCGGTTCCAATAAATCGGTGATGTTTACCTGATAGACACCATGATGGTCAGGGCCAGGAGGATACGGTGGGATAGCCAAGGCGGGCGGGCTTGGACACAACCAACCCTGTGGTCCCTGGCCGTAAAACCTGGTTACAATAGTACCTCCAGAGAATGTCCATCTTATAGCTCCCGGTATTCCCCCCGCATCATCCCTGATAGTGATATCCCAAATAGTGGGATCATCAAGTGGGAATTCCATATCCTCCTTAAAAGAAACCCAGAAATGAATATCCGTGATCGGGCCGGTTTCACTGCAAACAAAATCGTCTGCCAGCCACTGACAGCAAAGACACACATCCCAGCCGCCATCGATCATGGGCAACTGCGGATAATGCATCTTATACGAATCTCCCTCATCCCAATCGGCCAGAACCGCGGGCGCAACCGCAAAAATCGACAGCAGCGCACAAACAATAATTGATTTTAATCTAAACGCTTTCATAATAATCTCCCTTCCTTAAAAAAATATTTTTCTATCACGCTCAAACTATTTCAAGCGCGCATTTTGTCAAAGAAAAAAGTGGAAAGACGATGCGAACGCGGGGAAAACACCAAGGTACAAATGCAGAAACGAGCAACTCTGGCGCCGAGCATTTCCATTGCCCTCCAAAAACAATAAAACCATGCTTCAAGAAATTGTACCTCTATTAGTCGAATTGTCAAGAACTTTTTTTAATTTATTTCCTCATATTTCCATGGAATTAGTAGGGATTGCCCAATGCCAGTTTTCAGGCTGAAATTCAACTCACCTGTTGTTTTGGTTACTGCGGCAGGTTGGCCAATTTTCCAATACCATAGGTTCGGGCTATCATCCGGTCGATTTCGCCAAGGCCGGCACGCGGAATAACCACTGTTGGATTGTACTGCTCAAATTCAATCACATCGAAGAGGCTTTGCGGATTCAGCTTTTGGGCCTCGACAATATCCGCCAAAGAGCCAATCTCCATTCCGTTAACAGTTTTGACGATGACTCTGCCGAGTTTCTGGTATCCCATATTCACCGGATGCGGCAAAACATAGCTTAAAATTATGATATTGCTTCGCTCCTCTGACGGCTTAAAGGCCCAGTCGCGGTAATAATGGTACAGGTGCGATGGAACCTTGCCGGGCCAGCCATCGCCCCACATCGACAGGTACGGCCTGGTCATCTTCTGGAAAACGAACCCGGCGGTAACGATATATTCGGGCTCTTTGTGTTCGTAGTACGGAACAAGCATATCGGCGCCGTCGAAATTGGTGGTCGTTATATCCAATTTCTGTTTCTTACCATCCCGCCAGATCTCAAATTTAACCTTGCTGCCAACCTCCTTGCTGGTAATAAGATGTCGGAACGATATGCGGTCCAGCTCGGGGTGTTTGAACCTGCCGTACGGGTTAAGAGTTTTACCATCGATAGAGAGTATCACATCGTTTAGTTTCAGCATCTTTGAGCCGGTGCCGAGATTATAGACCTTGCTGACATACACTCCGTGTTTGATATTGTCGGGCATTTTCAGCCAGTCCCTTTTGGCCGGGTCAAGCAGTCTGCTGGCAGAAAAACCAACTGATGCGAATCCATCATATTTACCATCGGCAGCATCGGCAAGGAACCGGTTTATAATTACCGCTGGTATTACTCCCGCCTCGCTGACATCCGGGTCGACCCAGCATGCGATTCCTATTGGTTTTTTTCCGAGGCAGTAGAGTCTTGACTTTCCGGTATCCGATGCGACATCCGAGACGATGTAGTTAAGGAAACGGGCGTAAGAAGTCGCCGACGGCGCAACTTCGGCTCGGTCGAGGTAGCCTCTGCTTGTGGTCAGGTGTCCACCTGAAGAGAGCCAGTACGATTTCAGTTCGGCGTTTTTTTTGTAATCGCCGGCAAACTTCAGCGGTTTCAGCGGTTTATCCATAGCTTCTTTATCAAGTGTAAGCAGGCAGAGGTTGCTGTGGTAATCGATCGCCTTGACGGCGGCGGGGATGAATTCGTTTTGTCCGTATCTGCGAACCTTTATATGGGCAGCATCGGCTGCGTTGAATGCTGTAGTCAATATCTCGTATGGACCGACGGCGCAACCATAGCCTGTTTTGCGGACGATGTCAGCGGGCCGCCAGGGCTGCATACGGTTATAGACATAGGACGATACATCAAGATAGACAAGGGACAGTTTCATCTGTTCGGTAAGGTCGATGTCGGCGGCGGCAAAGGCCGGGCCGGAGACGAACATACAAGATAAAATTGTTACCAGTATTGATTTTATTCTCATGGCTGGGTCTCCATATACTGCTCGGCTGGTATATTATACTTTTTCATAATGACAGGATGCCCCAGCCGGGCCTGCTTAGCATTGATGATGAGTGGTATTTCATCGCCCATAAATTTCATCAGGCAGAAACCATCGGTATCTTTTGCAAGTGCCGCCGGCAGGTCGGCCAGGCCGTGGATGGTTTGACCGTTGATGGTCTCGACCACCTTGTTTTTGAATCGGTTGGAGTATTCATTGACCGTATCAGGCAGGATTTCCGAAAGAACTACATATTCCTTGCGCTCCCGTTCAGTATTAAGATAGTCCGAGTCAGTGAAGAGGTATCTCAGGTTGTGGGGAATATCGGTTATCCATTTACGGCCCCACGTTTCCAGGAAGTTCCTGCTGACCGGCGTGAAAGTAAGCCCCGCGAAAACGACATACCGCGGAGGCATATCGAACTGCCGTTTATATTCGAGTATCGGCGTGTTGAGAGCGACCTTGGCGACAGCCGTTTTCAATTCGCCTTGCCGGAAGAAGGTAAGTTTTATATCCTCCCCAATCTGTTTTTGCTCTATGGCAGCGGCCATATGCAGCGTTAGTCCGTGGATTTTTATCATACCGTCATTATCGATATCATAATCTCCAATTTTCGTAAGGACATCGCCGCTTTGAACGACTGATTCCACTGAACTGTGCATCATAACATAAGTGATAACGATTCCCTGCATGCCGGCTGGGAGTTTTAGATATTTGCCGTAGCTTGCGTTATGCACCGCCGGATAAAAGGAAAACCCGATCGACCCGAACCCATCATATGTCCCATCGGCGATATCTGTCAGGAAGTGTTCGATAACAGTGGTCGGTATCATATAGCCGATGTTTTCAGCTTCCATCAGTCCCTGAAAGGCAAGCCCGACGACTTTACCTTCCTGCACCACCGGCCCGCCGCTGTTACCCGGGTTGATAGCTGCATCTGTCTGGATAACAAGGTGTGAATCGGCCCTTGTGTGGGCATAGATATCCATCTGGATTCGGCTTACTATACCTTCGGTAACGGAGACATGCCGGCCGCCCAATGGGAATCCGTAAGTTTGCACCGTTGAGTTTGCCTTTGGTATTGGCCCGAACGAAAGGGCGGTTGTACCCTCAAAAAATTCGGGGTCATCGACATTGACTATCGCCAGGTCGCAGTCATGGCCGACAAAGATCACCTTTGCCGGGTAGCGTTTCGCGATATTCTGTTTTTTAACCTCCACATATCTATAATTGCTGACATTATGTGCGTTTGTAAGGATCCTGTTTCCATCGATAACAAATCCGGACCCTGCACTTCTGCCAACCGACAGCTGTTTCCACGGTGTGGTGTAATCGAAATCCTGCTGGACAGCGGTAATCTTGACTACCGAGCCGGCAAGTGTCTTATCAACCGCAGGGCCTGCGAAAAGAGGAATACAGATTGAAAGTATTACAAAAGAGGTAAGAGTAGATACGAAAATTCTTTTTCCAGCCATATCCAGGCACTCCAACATAAAGATAGTAATCATACAGACAAACAGTTCCGTATTTATAACGCCATTTCGGTATTAGTGAAAGAATAATTTTAGATTAGACTATCCCAAGCGAAAAAAGTCGTTTTAGTGCGGTTTTTGGCTCCAATTCCGCAGGTCCCGCCGGCCGGCTTAAAATATCTGTTGCATAATCACCTGAAAATGGTAGAATGCCCCGCTTAATAAACATAGCAGTATTTTTGGATTGTCAGGGTTAGGAGTTTTTCAAAATGGGTAAAAATGTAGCGATAGCGGGTGTTACCGGTGCGGTGGGGCAGGAATTTATATCTATCCTCGCCGAAAGGGATTTCCCCATCGACAAGCTGACCGTACTTGCCAGCAGCCGTTCGGTCGGCAAGAAGGTGCAGTTCAAGGGTGCCGAATATATCGTTTCCGAATTGACGGAAAAGAGTTTTGCGAATGTAGATATCGCTCTGTTTTCCGCAGGCGGTGCGCGCAGCAAACAGTTTGCACCCGCAGCCGTTGACGCAGGTGCGATAGTCGTTGATAATTCATCCGCATTTCGGATGGATCCGCAAGTGCCGCTGGTTATTCCGGAAATCAACCCGGAGGCGATTGCCCAGCATAATGGTATTATTGCTAATCCAAACTGTTCAACCATAATCGGCATCGTTCCCGTTTGGCCGCTGCACAAGGCCAACCCGGTAAAGCGAATGATCGTTAGCACATACCAGGCCGCAAGCGGAGCCGGCCAGGCTGCAATGCTCGAGATGAGACAGCAGGCGGAAGAAATACTCGCAGGAAAACCCCCGACATGTAATACGCTCAGATATCAGCTTGCATTTAATTTGTACAATCACGATTCGGCTCTCGGCGAAAATGGGTATAATGAAGAAGAGATGAAAATGGTTAAAGAAACCAGAAAGATTTTCAACTGTCCCGATATAGCCATTACTTGTACATGTGTTCGCGTACCGGTTATGCGCGCCCATTGTGAGAGCATCAACCTTGAATTTACCGACCCGATCACACCTGCCGAGGTTAGGGAACTTTTAGGTACCGCCCCGGGCGTAGAGGTTATGGACGACCGCCAGAACAACCGTTTCCCAATGCCCATTGATGCCAGCGGAAAGGACGACTGCATGGTCGGAAGAATTCGGCAGGACGAGTCCATACCGGATAATCGCGGGATAAATATCTGGGTTGCAGGAGACCAGCTCAGAAAAGGTGCGGCACTGAACGCCGTACAGATCGCAGAGAAATTGTTATAATAAGAATACAGAATTCAGGAGACAGGAGCCAGAATGAGACAGCCAGCCAAAAAGTTTCAAGACTTGATTGTCTGGCAAAAGTCCCATCAGTTTGTTCTTGCTGTTTATAAAATAACGAGCAGTTTTCCAAAATCTGAGACCTATGGTCTCATTTCACAATTCAGGCGTTCAGCAGTTTCGGTTCCTGCTAATATCGCCGAAGGATTTAAAAAAACCGGGAAACCCGATAAAGTTCGTTATTTGAACATAGCGCAAGGTTCATTGGAGGAATCTCGTTATTATCTTCTGCTATCGCAAGATTTGGGATATTGCGATTCGTCACAAATTTTAGAGCAAATTGACGAGGTAGGTAAAATATTGGGGGCTTATTGTCGTTCTATTAAGAATAATATATAATATCCTGTATTCTGTGTTCTATATTCTATGTTCTGTATTCTAAAAAAAATGCCCTTGCGCAACGTCAAATTAACTATCCACTACGATGGAAGCGGGTTTCACGGCTGGCAGTCCCAGCCGGATGCGCGAACTGTTCAGGCTGAGGTTACCGAAGCAATTGAGAAGTTGTGTGGCGTTACGGTTAAGGTAAACGGCTCTTCCCGAACCGATGCCGGCGTACACGCTCTCGGCCAGGTCGCTAACATAAGGATTGATACGCCCGTACCAACTGCCAATTTAGCTGGAGCGCTGACCGAGCTGCTCCCTGATACGATTGCGGTAGTCGACGCCGTCGATGTTGATGATAGTTTCGATGCGATAAGAGATACTAAGAGTAAGCTCTACCGCTATACGATTTTCACCGGCTCTGTCCGTCCTGTTTTAAATATAAACCAATGCTGGCACCGGCCGGGCGTTCTTGATATTGACGGTATGAGCCAGACCACGGGTCTTCTCGTTGGCAAAAAGGATTTTAAGTCATTCGCCGCCGCCGCCGACAATCGCCAATCCAGCGTAAGGACCATTATCCGCTGTGATGTCGAAAGTGATGGTGACTGGATTTATGTGTTCGTAAGTGCCGACGGTTTCCTTTATAATATGGTTCGCAACATTGTCGGCACACTCGTTGAGGTCGGCAGGGGCAGATGGCGGCCGGAAAAGATTACGGAGATTCTGCAAGCAAAGGATCGCAACTCCGCCGGGCCGATCGCTCCGGCTGGCGGACTATGCCTGATGAAGATTGATTTCTAATGAAAATTATTCACATTATAACTCGTTTGATTCTCGGCGGCGCACAGGAAAATACTTTGATTACCTGCAGGGAGTTGGCCGCCCGAGGACATACCGTAACTCTTATCACCGGCCCAGCTGTCGGTCCGGAGGGCGATTTGTTCGGCCAAACAAAGGATCAGGGCTATGAGGTTATCGTAATAGATTCGCTCCGCAGACAGATTAATCCAGTTTATGACCTGCCGGCCTATTTACAAATTAAAAAACACCTCCAGCAGATAATGCCGGACATCGTCCACACCCATTCAGCAAAAGCCGGAATCCTCGGCAGGTTCGCAGCCGACGTTATAAAACCTCGCCCGAAAGTCGTTCATACAATTCACGGACTTGCATTTCACCCGTACCAAAGTCAGCTTCTCAACAAATTTTACATTGCGATTGAAAGGGCGACAGCCAAAAGAACAGACGCATTTATTTCCGTCGCCGATGCAATGACGCAAAAGGCGTTAGCGGCTGGAATAGGAGCCGCCGACGATTACACAACCGCCTATTCCGCTATCGACCAGCAGAGCTACCTCCAACCACCCGATGGCCAGCAGATAGCCGATTTCAGAAGGAAGCACCAAATCAGCAACCAGGCGACGGTTCTTGTAACCATTGCCCGTCTTTTTGAACTGAAGGGTCACGAATACATAATAGAATCCGCCAGACGGCTTGCCTCGGATTTTCCGAACTGTATATGGCTCTTCGTTGGCAGCGGTAACCTTGCCGACACAATAAAATCTGATATACACGCCGCCGGCCTTGGCGACAGGTTCAGGTTTACCGGTTTATTGACTACCGACCAGATCCCGCTCGCCATACACGCCTCCGATATTCTCGTTCACTGTTCGCTGCGGGAGGGCCTTGCAAGAGTTTTACCCCAGGCGATGCTTTGCGGCAAGCCTGTCGTCAGTTTCGATATTGATGGAGCAGCCGAAGTGGTAAACAGCGAGACCGGCTTTCTCACCGCACCGAAGGATATAGATGCTTTAACTTCCGCCTGCGCAGAGCTGATTAAATCGCTGCAGTTGAGGGAAACACTCGCAAGGGCGGCAAGGGAATCCGTAACAGAAAAATTCGCGCCGGAGACAATGACCGATACTATCGAGAAAGTTTACAAAGATTTGCTAACAGACAAATGAAAGGGATATAATGAAAACACTAACAAAGGAAATCTGGATGGATGTTCCACAGCGCAGGGCGATTATATCCCTCCATAGCGAAATAGAACGGCTTGTCGATGAAAGTGGTGTCAAAGATGGGCTTGTACTGGTTAACGCAATGCACATAACAGCGTCCGTCTTTATCAACGATAACGAGTCGGGCCTGCATCACGATTATGAGATATGGCTGGAAAAGCTTGCCCCTGAAAAACCGCATTCACAATATCGTCATAATGGGTATGAAGATAACGCGGACGCTCATATGAAACGGCAGGTTATGGGAAGAGAGGTTGTCGTTGCCATCACGGACGGCAAACTCCATTTGGGTCCGTGGGAGCATATTTTTTACTATGAGTTTGACGGCAAGCGAAGAAAACGCCTTTTGGTCAAAATAATCGGAGAGTAAATCGGCAGGGTGGTCAATGACAAATCTGGCATTATTTCTTATCAGCGCTTTTATAATATCATTTTCAGGTGCCGCCGCACCCGGGCCGGTAACTGCCGCGGCAATTGCTATGGGCGTGCGCAATAAATATGCGGGAACCCTCATCATAGTGGGTCACGCTATTATTGAACTGCCCTTAATTCTTTTGATTATTCTTGGTTTTAACCGTTATCTTCAATCTTCACCTTCACAAATCATAATTGGTCTGGCAGGCGGAGCGTTTCTGCTGTGGATGGCGTTCGGTCTGTTTACCAACATCAAAAAAAGTATCGATCCCGCCGATGCTTTTTACAAAACCGGCCCGATTATGACAGGGTTGATACTGTCGGCGACGAATCCGCATTTCACGCTCTGGTGGATTACTATTGGAATAAAGCTGGCCAGTAAGGGTTTGGAATTTAGTATTGCCGGTTTCATTCTTTTCGTTCTGGCCCACTGGGCCAGCGACCTCATCTGGTTTCAGTTTCTTTCCTTTGCCGCATTTAAGGGTGGCAAAATTATGAGCAGCCGGAACCTTAAAATTGTATTCGGAATTTGCGCGACAGCCATGATGTGTTACGGAATATATTTCATCTACGGTGCGGCCAGGTTATGGATGGTCTGATTTGTATTGGGGTCGGTATCAGTTATTCGCCCCGCAGTATATGACCGAGCGTAACCCCTGAAAGCTCCTGCCTGCTGGCGTGCATAAGTTTTCGCAATGCCGCTGGCGTATTGTCATCATCCTGCGCGAAGCTCGCCTTTGCCACAGCATCGCAGATTTCACCGAGCGTGATATGATTGCTGTCCGCTGCGGGGCTGTACCCTATCCGAGGTTCGGATGTGCGAAACAGCAGCCCGGCTTCGGTAAGATGGGCCAGAATCTCCTCGCCGAAATCCGCGGGTAGATTCAGTCCGCCGCATATTACTTCCGCTGGCACCGGTGCCTTCTTTTGCTCAAAGGCTTCCATAATATATCCAAGAATCCTTATCACGGTAAAATCGTTTGCCAAAAAGTGGTCCCTGCTCTTATCCATCTTTACAAGTTCAGCCGCATCGAGGGTTTTCAGATGCTGGGTTGCGAATGTAAGCTGCAAACCGAACAGAACGATCCACCATGTAATAAAAATCCAGAACACGCTAAGCGGTATCAGTCCCATTATTCCATAGACCTGGCTGTATGGTATAAACTTCGTTACATACGCGCCGAACAGGTGTTTCGCCAGAGTCCATATAAGTGCCGCCACTGCCGCCCCCCAAAGTGCCGACCTTGTATTTACCTTGGTATTCGGCATAACGAAGTAGAGCAGAAACAGCGAGACAGTACTGATTATAAACGGCAGTACCGGCCGAAGATACCCAATCACACCCTCGCGCAATCCGACCATCATCAGGTAATGCGTACTGATATAAATCCCCAGCCCAAGCAGAAGCGGTCCGAGCGTAAGAAGTGCCCAGTAATTGATAATGCGATGGACAAAGCTCCGCGGCCTGGCGACATGCCAGATACTATTGAATGCTCTCTCGATCGTAGTCAGAAGTCCTAATGCCGCTAAAATCACAATCAGCCCGCTGAAAAAAGTTATAGAACCCTTATCGAGTTTTTCGACAAATGTTTCGGTTATCTCATCTATCTTATCGGTAAGTCTTATACTGCCTCCGCCATCATCAGTTGGATATTCGATATTGCTCAGGTGCATTTGTTCGTACAAAAACACCTTGACATTTTCTCCAGTATCACGATACGCCGGAAACAGTTGAAAGACCATCAGTATCACAATCGCAAGCGGAACGATACCGAAGATTGTATGATATGAAAGTGCCGCCGCCTGCTGGCCGCTGCGGTTCTGACGAAGAAGCCTGGCGCACTGCCGCCACAGCTTAAGCTGGAAAATCGCAAATCTGCTCCACTTCCCTAATTCTTCGGTTGGAGCGGCTAAAACTTTTTTCAACATTATAAAATCTCGCTAAACAGTTATACAACAACTATTTCGGCAATTGTCAATGCCTACTTGAACAGATTTTCCAGTTGCTCTTCGATTATCTTTTTCATATCTTCGTCCAGGTAATCGCCAAGTTTATCCTTGAGAGCTTTGTTTAATTGTTCCTTCAACAATTGTCCTCCGATTCCTTCAAAAATCTTCCCCCAGTCCAGCCCATCCTTAATGGAACCTTCAATCCTTGTTGAGAGTCGGTTATTCGCTTCCTGCCCTATATGCACTGTTTTGCCGTCAGCGGTATATGGAAGCGTTATTTGCATCGCATAAGTTTCTTTTACAATGTCAACCTTTCCGCGAAAGTTCACAGGATTATCGCCAACATTAAGCTGCATATCCTCATATTTCAGAAGCCCATCTTTAAGTTCGAAATATGTCTTCTCCAGGGTAAACTTACCTTGATTGGACAGAATTGCCTCCGGTATGCCAAGCGGTTTAAGACGCAGGTCATCTATCCATATCGTGCCGGCAATTTCAATATCGCTGCGAGTCCCTTTGCTTATTGGCCATACAAATTTTTTGCAATCGAAGTTGGAAATCCCATTAACACCCACCTGATTGGCAAAGAGCGGATTTATATACGCAAGGAGTTCGTTACTCATATCGTCGGTAACTCTGACTTTATCTATTATCGTCATCGGCTTTGGCATTTGCAGTAATACCGGTTCGTTATGGTAATCCGCACCGCATGCAAAAGTAACTTTCCCCTCGTTGACCGCAACACTGAAAGGCTCAACCTTAAGCACTCCCTTATTGACGGCAATTGCCGTATCCATCTTCGCGAAATTCAGCCCCATCAGCTCTGCGCTGTCGAATCCGAACCCTGCATTTGCGCTGAGGTTTGCAGCCATTTCTTCTGGCTTGTCTTTCGGATACTTACTCTCAAACTTTACTTCCGATTTTCGTTTGCCCTTCATAACGAGATCCTGTTCGATAGCCACCGATACTGCCGCACTTAACGCCTCAAGGTCATATTCCGCATCCAGACTGCCGCTGATCGTCGTTTGGCCCCTGCGGTTCTGCTTGCTGAACCGGCCCTTGGTAATTTTTATCTGAGAACATATAAGACTCATATCGTTTATCGCGATTGACTCTTCCTCTGCATTCAGGACCATATCAATATCGAGCCGAACATCTTTATCCTCAAATGGTTTCTTGCCGTCTCTTGCTAACCGTAAATTTTCGATAGCCGAGCTGGCGATAATACTGTGTCCGCCTTTGCGGTGTTTTTTGATTTTCACTTCCACATCCATTTTGCCTGCCGCCTGAATTTGGCTGTCGGTAAACATTTCGATAAACGGATATATCTCCGCAATATCTATAGCGGCTTTTGCATTGACAGAAAGCTGTTCTTTCGTCTTTTCCGACAGGCTCGCGACCGAATCAATTATCTCAATTTCACCGAAGTCTTCTTTCGCTTCCAGTTTCAGAGACTTGATATTGACAATTTCTCTGCCTTTCGGAATCTGCAAATCGAAACCAAGCCTGACATCACCCGTTAATGTTTTAGCCTTCTTGCCTTTACTCAGTCCGAATTTTTTAACGACGCTGTTGCCGCGGATACCAATATCTTTTTCATTGAATGCGGCGGTACCCTTCGCATCGATGGTTCCCTTAACACCGTATTCGTCGAAATCGACAAACTGGCGGGCGAATTCCTGCGTACTCGCCAAATCAGCCTCTACGGTATAATCAACTCCCTGCGCCCCGCCGGTGCATTTTATCTTGCAGAACGACGAGTTGATACTCAGTTCATCGATTCGCAATTGTTTTTTATCAGATGATATATCGGCGGTTATTTCTACCACCTCATCGAGCGAGGCAACTTTCCCGCCGATATCCCTTTTGAACCCTGTCAGTGTTGCTCCGCCTGTAAGTCTTTCAAACCTGCCATCGTTGATTTTCGCAACCACATCAACATCAAGCGTCCCTGCCGCCTGAATATCCTTGCCCATAAGAGAGAGTATTGCACCAATAGTTTCCAACTCCAATGCATCAGCTTTGATTGTAAAGTCGCCATCGGTACCTTTAAGCGACCACCCTTTTTTCTTTGCTGGTTTAATCATCCCTTTTGCGATGATGTTTGACCTATTTTCACCGTCGGCAATATCCATTGAAACATCAAAGGTCGATTTCGCCGGCGGTTTCTTAATATCCAATTTCGATTCGATATTCTTAAACTGAAGCGTTCGGATAGTATTATCATCGCCGGTCATATTTATTTTCACACTGCCTTCGTTTATTTCAAGGTCAAGAGCTGCCAGTGCTATCGCCATCTCATTTTGTTTGCCGCCTCCATCACTGTCAGGTCGGGACGAGGCTTCGGTTCTTTTCGGCTCTTGGCTGTCTTGCTTAACGGTTATCACGACTTTGGGATTATCGAGTACAGTGTCCGCGAATGCCATATTGCCGCCGAGCAGTGCGAGGTAGTTTGGTTTCGTTGAAATCTTCCGAACCTGAACAGACGCAAATCCGCTATCGTCTGCAAAGCTCAGATCGGTGAGGCGAATACCGCGGAACCATCCTATCGAAAGGTCGCCGACCTTCACCGTACCGTCTATCGAGTCGTTTACCTTGTTCAGGATAAGCTCTTTACCGCTTTCGGATGATAGATACACCGGCAGAAGAAAAAAGCCCAGCAGGGCGCCTGCCCCCATTATTGCCAAAACAATTCTAACAATTTTGCACCGTCTTTTTTTCGGCACCTTCTGCGCCGACTCGTTATTTTCTACCATGATTTTACCCCATTAAGTGATAATTACAAAAACTGCCCGATACCGGCTCCGGTCCCTAGCCGCATCAGTCGGACATAATTTCTTCGGATTTCGCCTTTATCGCCGCATCGACCTTATTGGTATATTCTTTTGTCAGGTTATCCATATCCTTTTTGCCTTTATCGCGGTCGTCTTCAGTAATGACTTTGTTCTTCTGTTCGTCGTCGAGTGCCTTATTGGCATCTCGTCGGATATTGCGGATACTCACTTTTGTCTGCTCGGCGGTATGTTTGACCTGTGCAACAAGTTGCGTTCTTCGTTCACCGCTCAGTGGAGGTATATTGAGTCGAATAACCTTACCGTCGGCTATTGGTGCAAGGCTGAGTTCGCTGCTCTTGATTGCCTTTTCGATTTCTTTCAATACACCGGGGTCAAAAGGTTTGATAACGAGCATCGTCACCTCAGGAACTGCGATAGTGGCAAGCTGCTTTAGCGGAGTTGGAGAACCGTAGTAATCAACCTTCAGCCCTTCGACCAGACCGGGCGATGCTCTGCCGGTACGAACGGCCCTGAGATCACTTTGCAGATACTCAACTGTCTTTTCCATACTCGTTTTGTGTTCGCCAACAATTTCTTTTACCGACATCCTGTAAACTCCACTTTTAATTGATTATTCCTGACATCTAATCTTTTTTGTTTTTCTGTCTCCGGACTCCTGTATTCTGTATTCTGTATTCTGTATTCTAACTTATAGTTGTTCCTATTTTCTCACCTTGCAGCGTTTTGGTAATATTGCCTTTCTTAAAAATATTCAGGACGACTATTGGCACATTATTTTCGCTGCAGAGACTTATCGCCGCAGGGTCCATCACTTTCAGTTCTTTCTGCAGCACATCCTGGTATGATAATTTATCGATCAGTTTTGCGTCAGGATTTGTCACAGGGTCAGCCGTATAGACCCCGTCAACTTTCGTAGCTTTTATCAGCAGGTCCGCTTCAATTTCCGCTGCCCGAAGTGCCGCGCATGTATCGGTTGAAAAGTAAGGGTTCCCCGTCCCGCCTGCAAGTATCGTAACCCGGCCGAGCGACAGATGCCGCAGGCACCTGCGCAGGATAAACGGCTCACATATCGCGGAAACTTCTATAGCGCTTAGCACTCTCGTTACCTGCCCCATCCTTTCGAGCGTCTCCTGCAGTGCGCAAGCATTAATTACCGTCGCGAGCATACCCATATAATCCGCTGTGTTCCGTGGTATATTGCTCTTTTGGGAAAAGGTTGCCCCTCGAAGTATATTCCCGGCTCCTACGACTATCGCGATTTCCGGGCCGAGTTTACATATCTGTGCGATACGTTCGGCGATCGAATTGAGCGCTTCCCCATCGATACCGTATCCGCCGGGCTGGCAGAAGCTCTCACCGGAAAGCTTGAGCAGTACCCGTTTGTACTTTATTTCAGCCATATCCTTGTCCCCTAAGAAAACACAAAAAAAGGCACCGGAAACTTTCGTCGCCGATGCCCATTATACTGATACCAGCTGAAATTTTCCGTTAGTCCGCGGACAATTAATTTTGAAATAATCAGTAATTTTACTCGCGAGAATTTTCTGCCCTTTAAGGGCAATACCTCGGTCTTAGCCGATTTCAAATCGTATAAATCTTTTTATTTTCGCGGTTCCACCGCCAGCCCCGGCACCTTCTGTGAGTGCTTCGCCGACCGTTTTGCTGTCATCTTTAACGAAAGGCTGGTCCACAAGGCAGTTATCTCTGAAAAACTTGCCCATTTTCCCATCGACTATCTTTTCGATTATCTCTGCCGGCTTATTTTTCATCTGTTCTGCTGCGATTGCCCGTTCCTTTTCGATTACAGCCGGGTCTATCGAATCGCTGTCAACTGAGACGGGGTTAATTGCCGTTATATGCATTGCGATATCCGTTGCGACCTGTCCGCAAGCCTTTGCCGTATCGTCACTGTCTGTTTCAATCTCGACCATAGCGCCAAGTTTATCGTTGAAGTGGATATATGACCCTATCAGCCCGGCCCCTGCCAGTTTATATCTCACATAGTCGCCGACCTCGGTTTTTTCACCGGTTTTGCTCACGGTATCGGTCAAATGTTCGGTAAATGTCTTTTCTTCGATAACGGTTCCGCAGAGATTTTTCGCACCATCATCTGCATCGCACAGCAGACAGCTATCTGTAAGCAGGTTTGCTATTGCGACAAAGGCATCGCTTTTGGAGACGAAATCTGTTTCGCAGCAGAGTGTCGCCATCGCCGCTGTTTTGCCATCTTCGCTTATTTTGCTGACAACCTTACCTTCGGTCGTATCCCGTCCTGCTCTTTTTGCCAGTGTTGCCAGGCCTTTCTTTCTCAGAATTGCCATAGCTTCATCCGGATCGCCGCCGGACTCCTTAAGTGCGTTCTTGCAATCCATCATTCCCTGCCCGCTCATTTTGCGAAGCTTCATTACCATCCCAGCCGAAATGTCTGCCATTTGTCAAACTCCAAAAAAAATCTAATAAAATATTCGTAACACTTTAGACAAGCGTTACATTTGTCCACGGACATCTTCTGCCGTTAAAGGAATACGGATACCTCTCGATAGCTTATTGCACGGGGGCCTGTTTCGGCTTTGTTGCCTTAGCTTCAACCGTCGCCTCTGCTGGCTTTTTAGTTGTCGACGCAGGTGGCTTTCGTTTCGAGCGGGTTCTCACGGGTTTTGCGGCCTGTTTAGGCTTTGTTGTCTTAGCTTTAACCGTCGCCGCAGCTTTAACCGTCGCCGCCGGCACTACCGCCGCCACAGGTGCCACTGTTTCCGCAGACGCCTTTGCCGGTATCACCACAGCTGCGGCTGCGGTCTTTTCAGATGCCGAGGCAAGTGACTTTCGTTTCGAGCGGGTTCTCGCGGGCTTTACGGCCTGTTGAGGCTTGAACATAGTCTTGCCTATAGAAACCGCCTCAGCCAATTGGCTCAGCAGAAGTTCAATTGCCTTTATCGAGTCATCATTTGCAGGTATTGCAACATCAACAGCATCGGGGTCAGAATCGGTATCGATAATACCTATGGTAACGATACCAAGTTTCCGTGCCTCTTGCAGAGCGAGATTTTCCCTTCGGGTATCAACGACGATAACCGCACCAGGCAGGCGATTCATTTTACGAACGCCGCCGAGGTTCGTTGATATCTTGCGCATCTCTCGTTTCATTCGGGACTCTTGTTTTTTGCTCTCCTCGGCCAGTTTACCGCCAGCCTCGAGTTCCTCGAGATGCTCAAGCCGCTGCAATCGCGACCGAACTGTTCTAAAGTTTGTCAGCATACCGCCAAGCCACCGTTGCGAAACGAAATGCATTCCGCACTGTGCTGAGGCAGTTTCAACGGGCCGCTGGGCCTGTCGTTTGGTGCCGACGAATACTACATCTTTTCCGGAAGAAACAACCGTAGTGAGGAGCTTTTTAGCTATCAGCAGCCCCTTCAGCGTCTCTTTCACATCAATAATGTGGATCTTACTGCGGGTACCGAAGATATACGGTGCCATCTTAGGGTTCCACCGGCTTGATCCGTGTCCAAAGTGTACGCCCGCGCTTATAAGCTCACGGGCTAATTCATTACTCACTAAATGCATACCTCCAAATTATTTACATCTTCCAGTTAATTACTCAAATCCATGCCTTAAGCTTGTGCCCGGGGCATTTACACACCAACTTGCTCCTGCCCCTTAGAAGGTGGCGGCTGCTTATTCGGTATTCTGTGTTCTTTTTATAAAATAGCCCCGGCCAAGGGCCGGACTCCACAGTTTTGCACTTTAATTTTTGATTTTTGCACTACCACCAAACCCTGTACACTCCCCGCCGTGTCCACAAACATTGATAGACGGATTGGCCAATCTACGGTAATAGCCGCAAGATGTCAAGATTTTTTACTTTTTTTTGCAAATTCACGAAAATTTCACAAATTCCCCCAAAACCCACCCAACGTATGCTCACAGAAACCATAAGCCAATGCCATGGAAACCAAATATAGTCAATATTCATTAATATGCCGAAACTTTTGCTAAGAACCCATAACCATACTGCTCTGGTCGGTTTACAGCTCGCTGCAGAGACCTAAATATACTCGTTTAGCATATTTTCGAACAGTTCCTGTTGCCCGCTTTGGACCTTGGGTTCGCCCTTTTTCAGGGTATATTGTTCCAGTTCCTCAAATCCAACCTGTCTCTTTTCGATCTTTTTACCAAAGGCGGTGTCCCAGCCGGCATAACGTTTTTGGATCGCCTTTTCAAACTTTTTGCCGCTAAGCATTTTAGAGGCGTTTTTGAGTCCCCTGGCAAAAGAATCCATCGCACCGATATGGGCATAGAATAAATCATCCGGATTAACCGACTGCCTTCTTAGTTTGGCATCGAAATTCAACCCGCCGGTGGTAAAACCGCCGCCTTTGAGAATCGTGTACATCGCCAGGGTCGTATCGTAAATATCCGTGGGAAACTGGTCGGTGTCCCATCCCAGAAACAGATCGCCCCGGTTCGCATCAACGGAACCAAGAATACCGTTATCTACACAAAATTGAAGCTCATGCTGGAAAGTGTGGCCGGCAAGGGTTGCGTGGTTGGCTTCGATGTTCAGCTTAAAATCGTCAAGCAGATCGTATTTCGCAAGAAAGGCAAAGCAATTGCCGGCATCGAAATCATACTGATGTTTGGTGGGTTCTTTGGGTTTTGGTTCGATGTAAAACTGACCTTTGAATCGGATTTTTTTCTTATGATCGACAGCCATATGAAGCAGTGTTGCCAGATGGTCCAGTTCTCGTTTCATGTCCGTATTCAGCAATGTTTCGTAACCTTCCCGGCCGCCCCAGAAGACATACCCCTGTCCGCCAAGCTCCTTTGTGATCTCCACGGCTTTTTTGATCTGGCTGGCGGCATAGGCGAAAATATCAGGAGAAGGATTTGTGCCGGCACCAGCCATAAACCTGCGATGGCTGAATGCATTTGTCGTTCCCCAGAGCAATTGGACTCCTGTTTCTTTTTGGAGTTTTTTGGCAAGTTTTACCATTTTATCGAGGCGTTGATTGGTTTCCGCGAGGTTATCCGCTTCAGGTGAAATGTCTCGGTCGTGGAAACACCAGAAATTAATGCCGAGTTTTGTGAAAAATTCGAAAGCGGCGTACATCGTATCCTCGGCAACCTGCATCGGATTGCCGGATTGATCATACTTTCGTATCATTGTCCCGGGGCCGAATTGGTCGCCGCCAAGTCCCTTGAATGTATGCCAGTAACACACCGCAAAACGCAGATGCTCAGCCATCGTTTTGCCAAGAACTTTCTGTTTGGGATTATAATGTTTGAAGGCTAATGGATTTTTCGAGTCAGCGCCTTCATACTTGATCTTTTTGATTTTCGGGAAAAACTTGTTCATTGCATTCTCTCCTTATACTGATACTAGTTGAAGTTTCCCGCCAGTCCGCGGATAAATAGCTCTGAAATAAGCATTTACAGCTTTGCTCGCGGGAATTTCTTACCCTGAAGGGTATATAACTGGTGGTTCAATATTTCAAGCCATCTCTGGTACGCTTGCTGATAGTCCGATTCCCGGCTGCTCGAAGGTTCAATGGTTTGGGTACATTTTAGGCCGGAAAAGGCCTCCTGAGGATTTTTATAGATACCGCAGCCGATCCCGGCCCCTCTGGCCGCACCTGCCGAGCCATCGGTGTTATACAACTCAACGGTGGCACCTGTAGTGGTCGCAAAAGCCTCTCTGAATAACGGACTCAGGAACATATTCGCATCGCCTGCACGGACTGTTTCGACCTGAACGCCCATCTCTCTCATAATCTGTAAACCGTAGTTTAGCGCAAAGACAATGCCTTCCTGGCCGGCCCGCAGCAGATGAGGTTTCCCATGCGTATTGAAATTGAGCCCGTGCACGGAACCGCCAATATCTTTATTCCCCAAGGTCCGCTCGGCGCCGTTGCCAAAGGGTAATATACAAAGGCCGTCACTTCCAATCGGAGCTTGCCGTGCCAATTCGTTCATCTGTGGATAATCCAATCCGCCGGCAACGGTGCCTTTGAGCCAGCTGTTCAGAATACCGGTCCCGTTGACGCAAAGAAGTACACCAAGCAGCGGATTATCATCTGTATAATTTACGTGAGCAAAGGTATTGACCCTGGATTGATTGTCGTAGTTGGGCTCGTTGCCGATCCCGTAAACAACACCGGAGGTTCCGGCAGTGGCGGCGATTTCACCGGGATTCAGAACATTCAGCGACAGCGCATTATTCGGTTGGTCGCCGGCCCGATAGGAAACAACAGTTCCCGCCTTGAGCCCAAGTTCACCGGCGGCATGAGTTGTCAATTCGCCCTGAACTGAGAATGTCGGTACAATTTCAGGCAGCATCGATTTATCGATCTCATAACAATCAAGTACAACCTCGGCCGGTTTTTTATCTTTGAAATCCCACAGGATACCTTCTGACAAACCGGATATGGTCGTGGTGATGGTATCGGTCAATTTCATGGCAATATAATCGCCCGGCAGCATAGCCTTGTGAACCTGAGAGAAGATATCCGGTTCATTATCCCGGACCCATTTGAGTTTTGATGCGGTGAAATTACCGGGAGAATTGAGAAGATGCGAAAGGCATTTGTCCGGCCCGATCTTTTCAAACGCCGCCTCACCGATCTCAACGGCCCTGCTGTCGCACCAGATAATCGAAGGTCTCAGCACTTGTTTTTGTCCATCGACCAGGACCAGTCCGTGCATCTGATACGAAACACCGATCGCTTTGACATCGGCGGGATCAATTTTTGAATCGGCCAGAACTTTTTGTGTAGCGGCCTTGACATTGTCCCACCAGTCTTGCGGATGCTGTTCGGCCCAGCCGCTTTTCGGGGACATGATAGCCATTTCTTTTTCGGGACAGATCGCTGTGCCAACGACGCTGCCGCTCTGGGCATCCAGCAAGGTCGCCTTAATGGACGAGGTTCCGCAGTCATATCCCAATAGATACATCTTGTTCTCCGTAATTTTGATTCAATATTATGCCAGAGGTGCCAACTCGCCCTCAGCTGGCATTTTATGAGGTGGTAGTATCACAAACCCCCCAGTTTGTCAACAAAATTTCCGCTACTGCTGTTTTTGAAAATCAGCAATTTTTGACAGGCCGGGTAAATCTATAAACTTTTTCAGGATCTCAGTAATCTTCTCTTTTTCAAGCCAATCTCTTTCGTTCACTTTGAAATAAACATGTAAATCGCCTACCCAGAGCCAGATATAATCCTTATCACCTCCGCCGTCATGAATATAGTAAAGGCCATCAAGCATTTGGGCGTTTTCAGGCACAGCAGGTTTATCGCGTGCCTCTATTTGTGAAAAACACACATCGCTGCCATCGCTGCTTTTCCAGCGGCAGCTTATTCTGGCATTGCGGAATCTCGTTCGCGTGGTCATTTCACTGATACCATCGTACCCATGCGGCCTTTCCAAAAGATACACTCTCATAGCATCGTTTAACAGCGCATCCTTAATTTTAAGTCCGCTTGTCAGTTTTCTGATTTTATCATCATAAGGCCTGGATATCTTTTTCTTTTCGGCATCAAGGGTTTTTTTCTCGGCTTCAAGTTTGGTTATCATTGCCGTACGCTCATTTGCATCTGTTATTGTGCCTATCTCAAGCCGGTCTTGAAATGTCTTAATCTCATCCGTGAAATGGGCAATTGTGTCTCTGTCCTTTTGTAATTGTTCATTATCAGCAGGTGGTTTCCTCAGCCGGGCCATCCATGTTTTAACTTTAACGCGTTCGTTAGTCAGCGGTTTAGTTACCACTGACTGTTCCTTTCTGATGATACGATACTTTTTTGCGCACGCCAGACTTTCCATCGCCAGGGCATTTAAGTCGCTGTCGTTTCGGCTCGGATCGATTTTTGCCAAACCATCCAGGTCGACAAAATCCTTGATAAGTTTGGTTATCTTCTCTTTTCCAAACCATTCCATTTTTAATATGTGAAGATCAACACGAAAATATCCCGCCCAAACTTCAATACTGTTAGAAAAATGTTTGCTTATATAGAATTTATTATCAAGTATCTCGGCGTTTTCTTTAATAACTGGTTTATCTCTTAGTGAAACCCATGCCCAGCCAAGTTGTTTCTTGTCAGCATCATGCCATCTGTATGTCAATGTGCCGACATGATACGGTGCTTCAACAGAGGTGCTGGCTAGACCGGGATATTTACTCTTCGGCGAAAGACAATACTTCTTCATCATTTGCTCAAAAGGCTTTTGCTTGTCTTTGACTTCCTGCTTCAGCTTCTTAATTCTCTTTTGAAATGGCCTGGCTGCATTACCCTCTTCGGCAAGTATTCTTTTCCTTTCATCATCATACTTTTCCGCCAGTTTGGCCCGTTCATCGGGATCGGTTATTTTTGCTGTCTCGATACCGCCTTTATATTGTTCAATCCACGATTTGTACATTGCAATATTATCATTATAGTGTGTTATCATTTTTTCATCGTAAACAGGCTGTTTGAGCCATATTATCTTTGAGCGAGCAGATGATATTTTTTCGCTTATGTCTTTAGTAACCGTTTTTCTCTGGTCACTAATCTTTTCATACTGGTTATAGGTTCTCAGGCTTTCAGATAATAACTCTTTAAGGTTCGCCCCTTCGATGGCAAATAGATTTACCGTGGTCAAAAAGACAATTCCAATATTTACCGCCATTTTTCGCATTATTGATATCTCTCTACTTATTTCAATTCACAAACAGGGGACTGTTTACCACTTAATTTATGTGGTGGTAGTATCACAAACCCCCCAAAATGTCAACACAATCAACCGGTGTTTTTGTTTTGGATTTTGAACATTTGAAGCTTCACTGATACTTAGGATTTGAATTTTGAAGTTTAGGTGGTTTGCTTAGGATCTATCCCATTTCCGCGGAGGCGGATTCCTTGTTGTGCCGCCAGTTTACACCCAAGGTGGGAGATATTGGATGTTCATTTTGTCGTAGATCCGCCCTTGGCGGACCTTCTGTCTTTTGAGCGTAGCGAAATCGCGTCGAAGCCTTCAGGCGAAGACGGACATTAACAATTCTGTATTCTATTTTTAATATTTTCCCACTTTCTTCCTTTTTATTTTCTATATTTTAACTGGAGTAAACTATCTGATACGGGTTTTTGGGCTTAAAAAGCCGATTTAAGTTAAATTACAGTGAAAAAGCCTATGAATAGAAAGCTGCTGACAGGTTCAATTTTGTTCATAATCGCCGGCATCGCCGGCCTGGCCGGGGTCTGGACATACAGATACACCGCCGCCCAGCGGGCAGAACAATACAAAGCCTCCTCTACAGACAGGTCTGTGGAGTACTTGCGGCTATACGATGAGTGGCGCAACTCAACCTCCGGCGGCAAAGAGGGTTACGAGCCTGGCAATCTCGCTTCCGCTCCTCCCCAGCTGCCCCGGCAGACCCCCGAAGAGCAGGCCGCAAGGCTCAAAGCAAACATGCCTGAAATCGCCCGTCAAAGAGACGGCCTGAAAGAGACAGTCGCGATAGCGGAGATGCTATACGGACCGGGATGGGAGAACAAGGTCGAAAAATACAGGGATTTGCAGGAAGTTTTAGATATAGTTTCCTCTGCCGGCATGATAGCGGTTATGCTCGGTGCAATAGTTATCTCCAGCTGTTTACTGAAGTTATGTTTCTCTATCATCGCCGCCAAATGCAAACGCACCGACCCCGCAGACGATTATGCCCAGCTCCCTGACGACCAATCAGAGCTGGCCGAATATGCGGATAATGATATTCAAACCGCCCCTGACAGCCATGAAAACGCCGAAAACAGCCCTGACGACGAGAAACTCGATTATTTCCACACAATCAGCCAGAAGTCTCTTTTGGGAGCTGATGATCTGCATAATGCGATTTCTATGGCTAGAACTGTCCCCGAGCCTTTGCAGCAAGCCGACCAATCCGCCCCGGAAAAAGACGAATCACAGTTCGCACAACTTTATACCACCGAGCCAGCCGCAGCAGACAAAAATCTAACTGAGCTTACAAAGGAGGTCTCAGCCATCCGCCAGTTCGCATCACAGCAGCAGGACAGGGTTCGCCAGTTGCAGGATGGTTATGACTGGACGATTATAAAACGATTTTGCATGAGGATTATTCGATGCATTGACAACATCGATTCACGAATCAAAAATCTTTCTGAACGCGGGATTGAAACCGGTTATCTTGAGGATGTGCGGGATGAGTTGGTTTTCGCTATCGAATCCAGCGGTGTCGAGCAGATACCGATCCAGACGGGAAGTGTTTATAAGGGCAGCGAAAAAATCGCGGAGGCAATTGCGGAAAAAGAACACACTGATGACCCTGAACTGGCTGGCAAAGTCGCCAGAGTTGTTCGCCCGGGATATCAGTATGTAATTAACGACCAGCAGGTAAGAGTCGTTCGAAGTGTGCAGGTTGTACTTTACGAGTAGAACAGAAGCTATGGGAGCTCTATAAAAATGAAGAAAAAAATGAATAATCTGGCGGGTATAGATTTGGGTACAACTTTTTCGGCGATAGCTGTGTTGAACAGTATCGGAAAAGGGCAGATAGTCCCCAACGCTGAGGGCGAGAGGATTACCCCGTCGGCGGTCTATTTTGATGAGGACAGCAAGGTTGTCCGAGTTGGTATTGAGGCGATAAATTCAAGACAGATTAACCCTGACCGATGCGCTCGTTGGATAAAACGAAACATGGGTGATCCGGATTATCGTAAGAGCATAGACGGAAAAGACTGGTGCCCCGAGGAGCTGTCAAGCCTCATACTTAAAAAGCTAAAACAGGATGCGGAGATCGAACACGGCAAGATTGAAGATGTAGTTATTTCCGTCCCCGCTCACTTTGATGAGGTAAGGCGAAAGGCAACTATGGATGCCGGCGTTATGGCCGGCCTTAATGTAATCGCAATAGTAAACGAGCCTGTCGCCGCAGCACTGTACTATGCTATGACGCATGATGTTTCAGGGCGGGTGCTGGTTTATGACCTTGGCGGCGGCACATTTGATGCGACCATTCTTCAGGTTGACGGCCAGGAGATAAACATCATTTGCTCGCAGGGCGATCATGCACTCGGCGGTATCGATTTCGATAAAGAGATATTGCAGATATTAGAGAGCCAGTGGAAAGAAAAATACGGCAGCGAATTAATTAGCAATGACCAGGAGCGGGCGAAATATGAAGATGAGGCTGAAGATATAAAAAGGACTTTATCAAGGCGGTCCAAGGCCAAAAAGATGCTTTACGGAAATGGCGGGTCGATGCCGGTCGAAATATCGCAGGCCATGTTTGAAGAGGCCATATCACCGCTAATCGGCAGGACGGAGATGCTCATTGAGATTCTGCTCAAAGAGGCCGATTGCACTGAAAAGGATATTGACAAGGTACTGCTTGTCGGCGGAAGTACAAGAATTCCGTTGGTGCAGCGAAAGCTTGAAGAAAAGTTCGGCCATGCACCTGAGACAACCGTAAATGTTGATGAGTGTGTTGCTCTCGGTGCGGCCATTTATGCCGGCCTTACAAAGATGCGTAATGCACCCAATGATATTTCTGCGGGTGTATCGGCGGGGCTCAAAGATGTTAAACTCCAGGATGTATGCAACCACAGCTACGGCACGATATGTGCCCCAAAAGATGCTGAGACCGGACAGTACCTTATTGAAAACAGTATCATCCTCAAAAAGAACACTCCAATACCATGCAAGGAGACTACACGCTTCTATACCATGGTTGAGGGGCAAAGGGAGCTTCAGTTGATAATAACTCAGGGCGAAGACAGGGACCCTGACTATGTAAACAAAGTTGCCGCCGGGGTCTTTGAGCTTCCATCGGTAGCCGGCGATGGCACCAAAAGGGCGGCTAACCGGCCTATCAGCGTTACATACAGCTATGACCAGAACCAGAGGATGCACTGCGAATTTAAGGATGAAGATACAGGAAAAGTCGTCAATGTCGAATTAAACATCGCCGACGATGGCAGGCTTGACAATGCCGAGGTCGAAGTAAAAGCAGAAAAAATGCAGACGGTCAAAGTTAAATAAAAATTAAAGATTGAAAATCAAATTTATGCCTCAGGTAATGCGAAATTGTTGGATCCGCTGCGAGGGACTATCTTATGCTGGAAATTATCCTTATTACAATTGTTGTTTTGATATGGGCAAGTACCGCCAGGCTGACGAACCTGTGGAATAAGGTTCGCCGGCATTTGCGTCCTTGCGCCAACCAGCAGCAGATTGAGGAATTCAGCACTCTCGTGGAATATGTCCGCTCAATTTCACATTCAGGACCAACGGAATCATTCACGATTAAAATTGGTGGTACCGTTTTAGCTCCGCACGACATGTGCGATACGGCAACACAGGTTCTTATAGCCGATGTTACAGACGATACCGCAAAACCGGAGCCGGTACTGTGCAGTGAAAAGCACTGGCAGATGGATGATTCACCGGCATTTTATTATAGAAGCTATAACGGCAGGATCCCTCGCAGCGTTTCTGTTCTGTCCGGATGGATAGAGGTTATCAGTGTCGATAGCAAACTGCTGCAATTCCCTCACAGCGGAAAAAGGGAGCTGAAGTTTATCGTCTCGATAATCGTGGTAGAGACCGGTGCAAAACTGGCCCAAGCCGCCACGACGATAGTTTATGATAATAAGAGCCCCGGCTATAGCGATGTCCAAAGCAGCAGTGAACTTGCCGGCGAAATGGCGGTTTCTCTAACGGATGTCTTTGCCAGCGGCAAAAAGATTAACCTCGCCTTCATTTGCAAACAGATGCTCAAGGCCGCTACCATTGTCCAGCGATACGAAACCGTTGACCAATGCCTTCAGGCAGCCGGCCGCAGCGGTAGAGTTGCCAAAAAACAAACTGATATGCTCGTAAAGATTGCCGATTTACTTGAGATTGACGAAGATAAATTCCTCGCGATGGCCCAGAAAACCCTGCCTGCAACAGAGGTTGAAATTGTCGATACCGATTTCATCATCGGCCTGCGCCAGGGAATAACGACCGAACAGATTCTCGACAAACTCGGCGAAGAATACAGCAAGTGGAACGGCAGAGTAACCAACCCCGATGCGGCAATGCGAAAGTTAGCCGAATACACACTCAACCTGATTACGGAAAAAAGAGCACAATACACAACCGCCATGCAGTTATAGAATTACCATGATTTGGCATATTATTTTTTAGCTTTCCTTTTTACCTTAGGCTTTGGTTTAGGAAGTGCTTTTTCAGTAATTAAGATCAGCTTGGAGAGCCACTGACGATCTTCTATCTCTTCGCCAATGAGCAATGATGGTTTTGCGCCCCGATAGGCTGGTGCTTCAACGAATTGGCCAATGTATTCTTTTCCAGCATCAGTTGGCTTTACGAAAAGTTGATTATCACATATCAGTGCGACAACTTTACCCCTTGAATAAAGAGCATATTCGCCAAACATTTTCCTGAATGATATTTCGCATTCAGTGTTAATTTGATCTGTGATGAACTCTACATACTCTAAATCAGATGCCATTTGCCTGCTCTGTTGAATAAATGTTTGCCTGCACACAACGCCGCTCCTCGCCGGACTCGCCCATTATATCCGCAGCCAGCAGATCGGCAAACAATTTCCTATTGCCTTCTGCCTTATGTCTTATGCCTTTCTTTAACAATTTTGCATCATCGACATGGTCAGATAGCAAAGACAGCCCTTTTCGGGCGGCCAGAATCGCTGTAAGTGGTTGTCTGTTAAGTACTTCCCCCCCTCCCCCCCCAAAAAAAAAGATGGGTCATAGAGATTTTTTTCTTGACAATTAAGCTGTAATACTATATACTTAGCTCTATGTATAAGTGGTGGAGTGGAGTTCTGAAGAGAATCGCTAAACATTGCGTTTTGGAGGAATTTTCGGCTGGATTGGCCCTGCTTTTTGCGGACAGCCGGTACTGTTCGGGTGTGCGCATTCCACAATCGGCTGGCAGCGCCCCCAGCAAGCCTTTTTTCTACGAATCGTTTTCAAGGTTTTCGGCGCCGGTGTGGTGAAAGGCAAACTTCATATTTTAAATAATGCGGGGTAATTACCCGATAATAATATTTTATTAACTTTTTTTAAGGAGATATAAAGGTGAAAACGAAATTGTTGTTAATGTTGTTGGCCATCGCCTTGGTGGCCGGAGCCGCTCAAGCGAACATGCTTACCAACCCGAGCTTTGAGGATGGTGTTTTTGACGCTACGTTTGTTCCTGATGGCTGGACAGCCAGCTGGTCGTCATATAGTTCAGCCTGGACCTGGATGAATAATGATGATGATGATCCCGATGCCCGCACAGGCACCAAGCATTTAAAATTGAATGGTTTTTACACCTGGAGTGATAATCAAGTGTATCAGTGGGTAACAGGGATGAAGGAAAACGACCCTTACATTTTTAGTGTATGGGCCAGAAGCAACGGAGCAGGTAAGATAGCTAATGCTGCGTTGGTTTTATATTTTTACGACAGTGCGTCTGCTCAAATAGGTAGTACGATATATAAAAATTCCGTTATCGTTGGCGATGAATGGACCTATGTTGAATGGTCGCATACTACTCCTGCGGGTACCGTTGCGGCTTACTTCTCCCTGGAAGGACAATTTTCCAATGGTTATTTTTTAGAACCTGATACTGGTGATATTAACCCTGATGGTGGTGGTATCCATTATGATGACGCCAGTATGATCGGTCCTGATCCGAATGTCCATGCCGGCCCTGATATGGTTTCATGGGACGGTCAAACTGTATCATTGACCGGGAACGTTTCCCTTGTTGAAACCTACTCAACGATTACCTGGAGCGCCGAGCCTGACTATTGTGCTGTGATCACAGATGGGGACACATTAACACCAACTGTTGAGGTTAATCCCATTATTGAGAGCGGACCGGCAACAATCGCAAACCACAGCTTCGAGAACGGTCTGACTGGTTGGACTACTGCTAGTGGGTCAGGACATGGTACATGGAACGGCACAGGTGACCCCAATGGCAGTGGCTACAAAGTATATATAACGCCGACAGATGGCCGCATGTGTGGTTATGTGAACGGCGTTTCAGACGGTCAGGGTAGGTTATCACAGGTTCTTGCCAATACACTTGCAGCTAACACGACATACACGCTGACGGTCGATGTGGGCAATGATGGGTATTATGAAGAGCCCGTCGGGTACAGGGTTCAGCTCCGGGCGGGGACAGGCGCAGGGAGCGTTTTAGAACAGGACAACGATAGCAACGCTCTTGATGATTATGGCGTGTGGGAAACTTCGACCGTTACTTTTGCCACCGGCGCCACCCCCGCAAAGTTAGGCCTGCCACTGGAAATTCACTTGATCGCCAAAGACGGCACTACCGAAATGAACTTTGACAACGTTCATCTTACCGCTGATCCTCCGTTCCCTGCTTATGTTCCTGATATTCTTACCTACACGTTGACGCTTGAGATTGACGGTAATAAATATGACACTATGAAGATTGACGCATACCCTGATGCCTGTGCGGCGAAGCTGGCTGCGGGTCTAAGGGAGGCTACTGACCTTGTCGGGCTTGATTGTATTACAAACCTTCCGGATTTCGCTGAGATGCACAAAACATGGACTGTTGATAATGCGTTAACGGAACCATGGGCTAAGGGGCAGGAGCAGGGGCCGAGGACGGGGACGTGGGAGATCGCAATCGGCAACGCCGGATTCGAGGATCCGCCTTACGATGACAATGGCTGGGATTCGTCCTTTAATTCTTCCAGCGATTATTATTGGATCACGATCGACGGCTATGCGGGTGCGTGGAATCCTGGCAGCACCGGCGGCATTGCCTGCTTCGACGGTGAAACGCCAGAGGGCCAGAATTTTGGGTGGGCGGATCCCGATTCTGAAATGACACAGGTCCTGACCGAGACGCTGATGCGCAATACGGATTACACGCTGTCTCTTTATGTGGGCAACACCCCACTGTACGGCCAAGGTGCTTATACGGTTGAGCTCCTGGCTGGAGGAACCCCTCTTGTCTCACACTCCGAAGAGGTCGGCGACATAGAGTCCAATAAATTCGAGCTCAGGACCATCATATATGAATACCATCCGGACCATGCGGCCCTGACAGGTCAGCCCCTGGAAATTACGATGGGCGCTGCAAGCGATGGCTATGGCTACTTCGACGACGTTCGGCTTACCGCTTATTCTGCTTATTTTTCTCCTGCAGACGACGGCTATGTTCATCCGGCAAGCGAGTTGGAGTTGGCCTGGACGAATATTGACCCGAATTATCCTAATGAACATGTGTATGTGGATATATTGTTTGGGACGGAACCGAACAAAACGGATCCGGGTTACGATATGACCAGGATTGTTGACGCAGTTGAAGATGCCAATTCTACGACGGTCGACGTTTCTACTCTGGGAACGTACTACTGGCAGGTGAATTCGTATATTTACGGCGACCCGAATGTAGT
>SDBT01001399.1_pt1 | contig 42367 bp, 29 predicted proteins | sample 2277101 | NCBI WGS metagenome assembly SDBT01 (sample SAMN10404973, study PRJNA504765) | marine sediment metagenome | isolation source: marine sediment core GS10_PC15, 103 cmbsf | place: Arctic Ocean: Southern Knipovich Ridge | collected 2010 | reverse complement strand
GAGAGAAGATCTTCTATCGGACTGTTCTGGAAAGGCAGTTTGAGAAGGCTGGTCTTCTTGAGAAGAGTAACGAGATCGTCTACCGCCGCTAAGAAATATCTCTATCCTTAATAATAACAGTGGTTTGGAAATTAGCTGGGTCGTGATTTATCCTCCTCGGATACCCATACCGGAGATTAACAGGTGAGTACTCAAACTCATCCGAGTCCTGTATCCCAAAAATATGCAAGCGATCACTAGTATCCAGGAAGTTGATCAGTGGATTAAACCCGATAGTCACCGTGTAGATCCCCTTGGGATAGGACATATTCCGAACCACCCGACGGGACATATCTCTAGCCTGCTTTGGTGCCAAGAACTTCATTTGCTTCACCGGATATTGACGCTTCCCATAGGTCTGGCTACTCAACAGGTTGATCGCTGATTGAGTTAATCTTTCTCCAGTTTCCAACTTCATTCCTGGAGCATCGATCTCAATAACATCTCCCTGCCGAAAGTCCTTAAGATCTTTCACAGCCAGGACATAGAGCTCCTTCTCGTCTTGATTCACAAAGGTAGAAGTCCCCAGGAACCGAACAAATCTCCTGGCGTCCTGTTCCCATGCCAAGTCCGAGATCCGAAGATAGAGGTTGGTCAATCCTACTCGGTAGAGCCTACCGCTCTGCAGTCCCGGATAGATAATGGTCACTCCATCTGTATCGTAGGACCAAGGCCAAAACCGAGGTGTAGCGTCATTGGTGATAGCAGAACTCCAACGTCCCTGAGTCTTTATCAAGACCGGAGTACCTACAGATAACCCAGCAGTAGGCCAATCCTCACTAGCTTCAAACCTGGCAGTAAGCCCAATATGACCACCGTCGTCTTCGTCGGACAGAGAATCAACCTCCGCAGTGATGATAGCATCATCCCCGTTATCGTTCTCTACATTGATCTCGATCAGATCACCAGTGTTCATCCCCGTAATGCTCTCAGCAATGACAATCTCGAAAGGAGCAACGTTGAACGCTTTACGGGTCAACAAGAAGGTCTCGAATTGACTACCGACAACGAAGTATGAGAATTGAGGACAAACTTTATCTCCCTGTTCTGGAGTTAACTTTCCAGGCCTGGTACAGATTAAACGAACATTCTGTTGCCGAGTGTCGCGTTGTTCGACGTAGAGATTAAACTGCATGTCCTGAAACTCTTCTTCCGTACGGTTCTGGAGGATCAAATTCCAAGAAGGCTGTTGCAGAGTAGCTAGTCCAGGAGTAATAGAAGCGTAGTTATAGATCTCATCGAGACCTTCATCGACAAGCATTTTCCTGACATTTGCATTGCCATACACTCCAGAATGCTTCCGGAATAACACATCTACGTCAGTAGAATTCTCTCGTGGAACAAAGAAGAAGTCGTCCAGGACGAATCCCATAGTGTAAGTACTGACCCTGGCCAGCTCTTGCAAAGCCTTCCATTGCTTAAGCCCAGCAAAATCGGCCAAGGTTATACGTGATGAATAGTGCACATCGTATTTCCAAAGGAAATATTTCCCAGCTATACGATCGTCTCCGTAGGAGAAATCGTAAAAGAAGGTAGGAGCACTAACTCCATAGACGAGAGCACGAGACCTCGGGTCTGCTGTGGTAACCGTCTCACCTCCGTAGACCTGGTAGTCTTTAACATTACAAATCCCATCATTAGCCCAAGGGCCATGTTGAGCATCAGCACCAACAGTGTCAGCGATACTGATCAGGACTGTATCCGGATCATAATCGTCGTTGTAGAGCTTAAGTAAACCATTACCCCCAAGATCCTTCTGAAATCGCCAGCTGTAATAAGTCCCACTCACCATTGTGAAGGGCATGATGACTGTACTTCCAAGTGCGCCTCCTCGATAGACTCTAACTTGATTCGTAGCTAAGTCTACCTCCATACGGTTATCGTCATCAACATCAGCGTGAGAGTAGACGATACCACCCAGACCTTCCACAGTACCAGAACCTTGAAACTCCACATGAACATCATCGAAGTAGGCTTCTACAGCTGAAGCACCAATACCAACTCCTCCAGTTAAGAACCCACTAGCATAGCCGGCTCCTATATTGGTCCAGGTGTCAGTCATGTAAACCCCAGGTAACTCCACAAAATATTCATAGTAATTCGTAGGGCTACCGGTAGTATCCCGTGTGATCTTCATCCGAAAAGGTGCATCGTTGAATTCTAGAGCTCCGCCACTGAAAGTATGAATGACCCCGGAGTAAAAACTACCACCATCTTGACGAAGTTCCTCAGCAGTCCAGTTCCCCGCCGTTCGCTGCATGATGCGAAATCCAACATGCTTAAAGACGGGTCCACCTTCATCACCTCGGACATCCACTAAAAGCCAAGCTTCGGGAATATTCCCGAAAGGAGCCCCAGTGTCCGGCATATAGCATTTCACAGTAACTTCTTGAACGTCCCAGGTAGTTTCAGAGCCAGCCTTCACCAGATGATGACCTCCAAGCCACGCCATAGCTTTCAGACTAGCACCGCTACCAGGTGGCCAGGATGCAACCGACCATTTATTGAAATCTCCCTTATGCCAATACCAGTTTCCTCCAGTCGTCCATAACCCATAACTCATATCATCATCCCAATCCGGAGTCCCTGCAACTGTCGTAACTGCTAACTTAAATCTGATTTCATACTCAGTAGGTGTAGGAGAGCCTTGCCAAGAAAGCCAAGTCGTAGCACCTGTATTCTCAATCCGTAGGATCGTATTATCACTGGAGGATGCAGCCCCATTCAATGAAAGATGAGAGATGTTCCCATTCTCTAAAGTCCAATCGCTGTGTAGGACAGGCAAATAATACAGAGGCCCACTTTTAGTCCCCCAACCCAGCACTGCAGTCAGTGCAACGAACTGAGTATATCCATCCAACGACGGAGTACGACGAGTATAAGAGTCTATCGCCAGCTTAGTAACATTGCAGTACCCCTCCTCCTGAACTGCTGGCCAGCCCTCGTCTAAAACCTCTATATGATAAGCAGCAGGACCTACCACAGAGAATTTAAAGAGGCTACCACTCTCTGCCGTGATCCCGTACCAATAACCAGATGCAGCATCGAAAGCCAGAGACATCGGCTTATTCGGGAAGGTCCCAATCGTCGCATCTCCAGAATCGGCTGGTGTTAAAGAGTCAGAGACGCTACTTAAAGAGTGGAAGAAAAGACGATAGAAGTCAGCCTCAAAAGCATCGCCATCTTTTCGACAAATGATCATCAGCGCCTCAGAAACAGTAGCCTGAGGGTTATAATAGATGTCAACCGGCGTCCAGGTCCCGTATAAAGTGCTGTCGTTTGCGTGCGTGTACAGGACAGTATGATCAGCACCCTGCACCAGTCCAGAGGTCGTACCAGTGTCATATGTAACGATATCAACCGTTGAATATTCTACAGGGAGAAATTGAGCTCTATCTAAGGGTCCGTTGGTCTGCATTGCGTGACGTAGAGATAAATAGTAATAATCTCCACTCGCATCCGCACAGGAAGATATCGGATGAGTCACCCCTTGATTGTTATCAAAGCTGTCCTGAGTTGAATTAAAGGGTCCAGTCTTTGTAGTAGAAGAATTACCCCAGACACCATCACCCCACTCTCCATTTCCACCCGGAAGGATTTGCGCTCGAGTATGACTAAATCCCCCCTCACTCTCAGTCAGAGCAGCACTGGCTGCTACTGGAGACCCAGCGTTAAAATCCAGAGCTATCGTCTGAAGTTGAGGTCCGTCAGACTGACTGAGGAATGGGTAGATCACAACTCCATCTTCAGATTTCGTGGAGTCACAGAACTGAACGGCTCCTTTAGACCCCCAACTGTGAGCAATTACTAATCTCCAATTGTTCCACTGATCCCAGTCCTGATCAACTACGTTATCAAAGTGGCGCTCTGCAGCGCTGGTATGAAAGCACCAAAAACCGGGCGGAATGACACGATTGCTGAACTGATATGACAGAGTACTATATATGGCAGACAGAGCTACACCACTTTCATCATACGGATCAGTACCGTAGGTATCTCGATAGGCTATAACTACCTCTGCATTATCAAGAGAGTAAGAAACACCAATTCCATTATCGGAGTCATTCCGATTCTCTGGCCAAACCCATTCCCATCGAGACCCAACCACTCGCTGTATCACCTCGTGTGGGAGCATATGGACTATACTAGCATCTACCGTAGTGTCGTCTCTAGGGTACGGGGGACTTGTAGCTGCACCATCATATGGATAAGCTACGTCTCGTTTTACTTGAGTCCCATAGAAGACCGGATACATTGATACTTCTTTGGGTTCTACTACACGACCGAAAGCACCTTGAGTCAACAACCAGACCTTCTGCGCGAAGGGGAGTATAACCCCACGACCTCGGTTGGCATTCCATGCAGCTAAGTAAATATCATCTCTGTGTTTACTGTCTCGAAGATGGTCAATCCCACTTTGAACACTCTGTAACCAGGTATCCGTGGTGTCAACCAGCTGTCCAGCCTGGCGAGAGAAGACAAAACGGTTATTATCACCAGAATCTTCTGGATGTTGCCAGACATTCATTTGCATCGCTCTCAGCAGAAGGTCTCCAGGGAACGCATTATAAGCATCACCCTTTTCGAAGTAATAACCCGTAACAGCATTACGATAGAACAGAGCAACCTGGAGGAATGAGTGAACTTCGTAATCCCACTTTGCAGTGTCAGAGTGCTCCTGGTAGGGCGGATTAGCCCAAGCGATCAAGACAAAACGGTTATTCCGGTTCAGTTCTATCTGTCGATAAGGCTGCTTAATTGAAATTGCGGTGAGATCCTCAAGCACTATAGAGATATTAGGGAGGGTAGCATTTGGATAACCCGGAGTTGTTATTGCAGTGTACTGTTCGGTCTCTGGGTTATATTCCCAGAGCTCATTGTCACAACCCATGATCATGACCGTAATGGTGAACTTCATACTAATCTCAGCAGTCCCCTTAAGCCCACCCTTAATTGTGCAGCGAGTTCCAAGAGGGATCGTCTCTATTTCATAAGACCCATCGTTCCCATTAGAGCTCTCACGAATAACAATGTGATCCCCAGGCTTTGGGCCCATCTTATTTGTTGGTAACAAATTTACAGAGGGGCCAAAATATAACGTCGTATCATAATCTTCATTAGAGGAAACTTCCTCCTGTAGCTGCCAGAGACCGAGACACCGAGTAACTAGTCCATCTTCATGGAACCGAGAGCCGTCCCACTCCGGAGGAGACCCGTAATGACTTAGTGTACGAGAGTCAGGCCCCTCATAAAGAGAGCTAGGGTTATTAGCTCTCCACCGCTGCTCCTGTTCCCAGGCATCGGTGTTCAGGATGATTCGCTCTGGGATCTTAAAAGTAGCGGGTAATGACCCAGCTGCAGGATCTTCAAGGTTCCAGTCAGCAACTCTATATTGATCCTCCAAGATTTTCCGAACCAAGAACGCAATATTCCTATTTCGGTACCAACCACCAGAGTCTTTAATAGCATCACAATTACTCTTAAGCAGTGGCTGAGCGATTGAAACCACCTTCATAGACGCAGTAGCTGACTGCGAGTTCCGAGTCATCTTGTCGATGAAGAAGAAGGCGATGTCAGTTTCAATCATTGTACCATTCTTAAGGGTGGCATTGATAGCGATTTTCAGACGATGTCCGCTAAGTACTGTCAGAGAACGTGCTCTCGTAACTTCAAAATAAGCAGCGTTACCTTGAACGGTATTAAAATCACATGGCTGAGAGCGACCGTAGATAGTACCTGTGCCTATCGGAAAGGGCCTACTCCAAAACCGATCCCCATTATACCAAGAGATATTCGACAGATTACTCTCAAACGAAACACCGCCTTGTTTCTCAGAGGTGAGCTGAAGAGTAGACAGCTTTAGCAGTAGGTCTTTCCCACCACGTGTCCCCAGCTTATCAGTAAAGTCGCACCATTCAGGAGCCCTACGGTCTGCTAGAAGTGTAGCAGCGCTAATCCCTTTATCCTCGATATAGACCTTTGGTTCGACAACTTCTATGTCATCAAAAAGAGGATAATCAACGATCGGCATCTATATCTCCGTGAAGGTAAAAGTGAAAGACCGAAGGCCCAACGCCCAATGTTGTCTATCCACCTGTTTTGTAGACATGCGACCTACCAAGACTGGAGGTAGTGATCCACCGTAGTATTGTTCACCGGTGACGAGCACCAGATCATTACCCTCTTCCTGCCACCGTTGTAAAGTAGTGATCTGGTCAAAGAAATCTGCACTAGTGTTCTCGAATCGACAGCTGAAGGTATATTTGCGAATGCGCCCTCCACCACCGGTTGGGTCGTACTCTCGTAGTTCACCATTAGCCAACCGTACTTGCCGGATGCCGTCAGTCCAAGACCACTTCCCAGAACCAAGGACTGGCAGGTGATCAAAGGTATAAATCCCAGCTCTAAAATCAGAGGTCCGTTGAGCATGACATAAAAATGGCATATCAAGCTCGAACCAGGTATTATCACCAGGGTTACCTGAGTGCGCCCAGGGTATTCGAAGCCAACATCCATCAGGAGCTGAACTAGTTACCCCCTTAGACGATGCAGTGAAGGTAGGATCTCCCTCCTGAGTATCAGAGAGGAAGAAGGTCCAGTCGTTTACCTGCCCTCCAGACCGATAATGAATAGTCTCAGAGATAACTGCATTAGTGCCTGCTGCGTCGTCATGAATCAGAACTGCCAAATTCGGTCCGTTCGTGTCGTAACTGGTCACCTTATAGAAGCAGCCGAATAAGTATTGAGTGCTTGGAAGAAGGAGGTTTCCTAAGTCTTGTCGAAGATACTCTCCGGAAGCAAGCCGGACCCGACAGCGGAACTGATCATAGACTCCTCCATCCACAGCTTCAGAGCCGTAAGCCTGATCCCTAAGTCCAGCAGGGGAGACGACGGAAACATTATCATCACTTGGATCCCAGTTCCCCGGAAGCCGTTCTCCAACTCCCGAGACTCGATCGCCGTCGAGATAGAGATAAGTAGGTTCATCATCAACGTGAATCGTGCTGGGATAAGTCGTACTGCTTACAGTAACGATCTCACGAGCACCGGGATTATCTGAGTGTGTGCTAGGGCCTAATAGCAACCGATCCTTATCAGAGAGGAAGATCTGACTCAAGGAAGCTGGGATGGTAGGGTCAACGGTGAAATACCAGTCACCGCCGCCGTCAGTTGGACCATCAGCATTAAGAACTGTATCAAAGATAGTACCAAACCGGTACTTCATATTCTTAATGGGAACCGCCACCCCCAAACGCATATTCCGAGCTTGATTCAGATTACTCATTAATTACCTCACCGAGATCCACCGCGTTTGTTTCAACCGCATCAGTAAGTGCCTGTACCGCCATAGCTCCCATACTATTCTCGAGTGCTTCAACAGACCCCTCTCCGATATACAAATTTTCACCCTCGATATGAATAGACGGAGCAATAGTTATTTTTAGGTTCCTTGCCTCAATGGTTCCACCAACCCTACGAGTGGCCCCTCGTCCAGAACTGGAGCTGGTTGTAGGAGTAGCCTCTCTAGAGTCAGCAGAGCCTCCAAGCTCCCTCGCTGCGGCCCCACCAAGTCCCTGAATCACTACTGCACTACCACCAAGCTTAATTGCTGCAGCAGCCTCAGCAGCAGCTTTCCCCCAATTCAAAGCTATGGCATTTGCAACCGCCTTCGCAGCATGTTTTGCAGCCTCGAGTTTAAGCTCTGCAGAGATGGTTTTAGCATAGAACTCAAGACCACCAGCAAGCAGCCTCTTAGTAGCTTTAACAGCTCTCTTTTCAATACTTTGTTCATCAGCTTTTGCTTTTTGTACAGCCTTCAGTTTAACCGCCATCAGCTTAAATTCAAACTGGTTCAGTTTCTCTAACTCCTTAATCTCTCTTTTCCGCGCCTCCCACTGCGTATCCTCTTTTTTCTCTAAGAAATTAGTCAAACCCTGACTTAATGCATCAACTGTTTGCTGAGCCATTTCCTGAGTAGTTAATACCAGCCCAGCCTCGATCCGTTGAACTTCACTCCCATACTTCAGCATCAACTCTAAACGCCGATCGAAATAGGCTGACTCGGAGGCGAGTTTAGCTTCTCGAACTATTTGCTCTCCAAACTCATTCTGCAAAGCCAGTTCATTAGTTTTATCCCGGAATTCTTTCTCCTGCTCTAAGCGCTTATTAAAGAACTTCCGAGTCATATTCTCATCCAACTCAGCAATCCGCCGCTGAGCATCCATTATTTGCTTGGACTGTTGAATCATCTCGTCGGCAGCAGCTGCGTTACCTTCTGCCGCAGCTGCCGCTTCAGTAGCACGAGTGTCCCTCAGATCAACCAGCCGAGCCAAGGCTGCGGCTTTGGCCAGACTTACAAGGTCTGCGTAGTGTTGAGCGTAAGCAGACTTAGTGGCATCAAGATTCGCAATAGTCCTCTGCTGTTCCTCACTAAGAATCGTAATACGCTCCTTAGCAGAGAGCTCCGCTATGGTAGTTATCTTACTATTAGCAAGGTCGTAGAGACTCATCCGAACTTCCAGAATCTCCTCGTCAATAGCTTTCAAAGCACCAGCACCAGCTCGATATCGAGCGATCTTCAGTAGCTCTTCCGCTTCAACTCTACGGGCCTGCCGAGTTATGTTTTCCTCAAAGAAGGAGGTCGCCTGATTAGCAGCGCTGATTTCAACCTGTGCGCGAAGACGGTCTAGAGTAGCGGCTCCATTATTAAACCGTCGTATTATGCCAATACGACGATCTAGCATTTCAGCAGCCAGTGCTGCTGTGATTTGTTGCTCAGTTTGTTTTACAAGATCAACCTGAGCCTGAGTTGTAAAGGCGGGACCAACTCGTTCGACTAAACCCTTCGCAGCTTCCCCAGTCTTCCCAGCCAGAGCCTCTATGTCTGCTACCTTCTTACGTCGATCAAGAGCTGATCTAACCGCAATAGCAGTTTTACGCTGCTCCAGAGTAGTGAAGCTCCCAAGCAACCGTCGGTCCATAGCAGCCTGTCCACTTAGATGAGCTTTATTTTTTGCATCTTCAGCCATCCCGTCAATGGCTTTTTCCCGTTCAGCTATGATTACTGCTGCGCTAACCTTACGCTTATTAGCTTCATCACTGATAGCCTTCAGAGTAAGCTCACCGGTGGTAGCTGCTATAATTCTCGCCTTCTGAATGTCACCAATAACCAAGAGTTCCGCCTGTAAACGCGCCTCCGTCCCTTCTTGAGTGAGCTCTAGTGCGAAAGCATTAGCGCCCTTCTTCTTAGAGGCATTCGCCCAACCTTTAGTGAGATCAGCATAGATCTCAGTCCAAGGAGGCTCCTCGACCTTAATCGTCAACTCGAGAACCTTTATATTTGGATCTGCATGTAAAACCGCTAAGCTCTTCTTCAATTTCTCTATAGGTTGAAGAGTCGTCTTTGTAGTCTCCTGGAAGTCCTTTCCGTCTTTACTAGCAGTGCGGTAGGTCACGGTCATTTGCCTTAGACCTTTAACCCCGTTCCCTGTTGCCACTTCGAGTTTGTCCTGTGCGTCTGTGATTTTCTTCAGGTTATTAGGAAGTAAATTAAGCAGAGCAGCTTCTCGCTCAAGAGCTGGTTTTAGAACCCTGCTAGTTAGTTGAGCGTAATCACTAGTCTGTTTAAACAACTCCTTATAAGCGTCGATTTTTTCAAGGTTCTTACCCTCAGCCTGTAGAGCCTGTAACTGTTTCATGACGAAGACATTAAACTTCTCAAACGCCTTAGCTCCTTCTACTGTCCCGGGCTCAGAGAGTGCTTTCTTAACATTTTTAAGGCTCTGTCCCGTTGAGAAAGCCCATTCTGCCACTGCTTGATTTGTCTCAAGTTTACCAAACTCTCCGACCAACTCAGTAGCAGCTTCGCTCGAGAAAACCGTCGTTTTTATGAGACTAAACTCAGTCTTCTGCAGATCTAGAAGCCGAGTATTTGCCGCAGCAGACGCTTCATTCATGCGCTCAAGAACAAGCGCAACCTTTTCAGTTCCACTACCTACACCCTTAAGCTGATCTGCCAAATGAGGCATTTGTCGGATCATTGCTTCTATATGAGTCCGCTGTTGTTCCTCTAAAGCATTCTGTCTTATAGTATCACTTAGCGGCTCCTGGATCGTAGGTATCCCAGCCATTGCTGCTGTTTCTTGACCGCGTCTCTCAGAAGCTGGTATCCCTTTCCTCGAGCTTGGAGCTGCTTTTTCCAGCTTCAAGTAGCTCTCAGCTAAATCCCTAACCGCAACAGCAGTAGCTCCAGCTCTAGCTTCCTGCTCCTGGAGCGTATTATTGGTCTTTATCTGGGACTCAGCAAGTGCAAGGTTACTCTCCCGAGCCTTCTCTGAAGCGTTATACCATTGATATAGGCCATATACCAAAGCACTTATAGCAGCAACCGCTAAGAAGAACAGGGCTTGAGGCCCGACGAACAGGGACATCATCGCTAGCTTCAATTTACCTAAGACACCAGTAAGACCACTAGCAGTAACAGCTGCTGCACCAGCTGTTACTGTGAATTGACTAGTAGCCATGGCCGACTGAATAGTTGCTATTGACAGGCTCCTCTGAGTCATAATCTGAGCGGCCAGAGATGCATTCGTAGTTTGAGAAGCTAAGGACGTTTTCGTCAGAGCACCAGCCAAACCTCCCTGGGCGATAGTAGCCTGAATAGTCGTTGCAGCCAATAAACTATTAAATCGAATTGTACTAGCAGTGGCTACATTATCAGCAAGCTTAGCTTTCGTCGAAGCAGTGACAACAGTCTCTACTGCTAATAGAGCAAATTTAATCGCCAGATAGCCTTTCTTCAAAGCACCAAAGATCTTCAGAGCAGGAGCTATAGCGAGTAAACCTAAAACCAGTTCGTGATTCTGTGAGACCCATTTCAAAGTTGCAGTAGTGATGTCAATGATAATTCCAAGAACCGGGCTCACCACCACAGCGAAGCTTTTAATTGCTCCAATGAAGTCCTGTTGGATCCACCCTCTATTAACTTCAATCCAAGCAACAGATGCAGCGACGACCTTTGCAAACCAACTCACAAGATCCCTAAGGACAGGTTGAAGTTCTTTCCCAAACGCAGCTTGTGCGGAGAAGACGATTACTCCTAATCGAGACATAGTCCCAGCAAGAGTCCCAGCCGCCTTCTCCGCATCCCCTGAGAAGATAGCACCCTCCTTCAAGATCCCGTTGTATATCGCCTGCCTTTTCTGAGCCTCTGACAATGCACCAGCACTAGTACCAATCGTCTGTGCATATTCCTTATACATTATGGATAAATTCTTAGTGATCCCCGCGTTATCAACCATTATTGATTGAGATTGGACAATGCCAAGTGAGGTGAAGCTATGACTATCCGTTATGGATAAATCGTAAACCGGCACCAACCCGGCGGATGTAATTCTTACAATCCTCAGTTGCGAAGGGGTAGCGCTCGAGCAATACATCAACGTCGAGGATATACTCTTTATGGACTCGGCGGTGGCAGCCTTCACAAATGGTGACACCATTTTCAAGCCTGGTACTGAGAGCTGGGAATTGCTTGACTGAGAAAATATGATGAACTGAATGATCGTCCTGGCAAGATCCATTGCACACCACACATCGAACCCCGTCCCGGGCAAGAACGGCACGCTTGAATTGCTTGTATTCTCGCCGCTGCCTACCTCGCCGCTGTTCTGAAGAGCGACCTCCTTTCCAGGAAGGATGATTCGACCCTCTTCTATCTCGACTGAAAGCATTCGCCTGACACGGACGGGAGCAGTACTTTTTCCCTCGATCTCTGGCGCCTGGAGTAACTGTAAAAGGCTCTTTACAGAAGTCGCATCGGATTTCAACTCTTCCAGAATAACGCGGGTGATTTTCACCAGCGTGTTTCTGTCCGTTACTTTTATTGCGGCAAGTTTTCGAACAGAGTCGTCCCCATCCAGACTCCACCAGTCTGCTAGTTTGGACGAAGCTTTCTCCGCAGATTTCGCATCGAACTTCAACCCAGCCAGTAGGGATCTCGCCTCCTTGCTTATATTGATTATTGGCGTAGACGAAGAAACACTTAGTGGAGCAGAGGTGGAAGTTCCTCCACCACTTACGTCTTCGTCCGTCTTTTGAGGGACAGTCTCCGCAGATAGAACATCTACTGCCGAGATTTCGGAATCTTCTTTCGAATCGGTCCAAATTACGCTCGAGTTCATGGGTTTGCATGATTCAACCTCCTTTGATAGTTTGTTGTTACTATCAATGTACATCACTGAGGATGAATCTGTATTGTACACGATACTATTTTGTTTGCTAATCTCTGCTTCCAAAGCTTTCTCATCAACCCAATAGACTACGTCATTCTCTATGTCCAAATCCGACAGAAATTTATAACCACCCTGAGTTAAGAAACGATGGTTGGCAGTCGCTTGAACTTTAGTGCCATTTTCCAGCTCCAGCTCAAAGACCTCCGCCTCACCATTATAATGGATGTAATCAGCCTGCTTAACCTCTAGTTCTCCGGTCTCTCGATTCACCGAAAAGACACAAGGGACGATACCATCATCATGCCACTCCTCAATAGTCCGAGACTCTTTTCTAACCGGGTCATAAATTGGAGTATCATAGGCCAGACAATTTTGATTCTTAATACCCTGTGTAGCCCCTACAATAGCCTGTCCCATCGCTAAAGTACCCTGACGGTTGAATGCAGCAGAATCCGTCAGGGTATTCATCATATCGGTAGCTTCTCTCATTCCAAAACCAGCAGCCAACAAGTTCCTTAATCCTTCAGAAGCCTCTTTTACTGATAGAAGACCGGAGTTAGTTAACTCCATTGCAGCATCATTAGTCAACAGGATCGACTGGCCAGTGGACTTCGCAACCGAAGACAAACCGAGCATAGCTGATTCCATCTCGTTAGCCGCTCGGATCGATTGACCCACAGTATAAAACAAGCTCCCAAAAGCGAATGTGATCAAGAGTAAAGTATTACGCAAGCTTCCTAATGCATGCCGGAGGCCAGTAGTAGCTCCTCGCATCTGTCCGGCATGAAGAGAGTATTTCTCATTCGCATCGGATCCGTCTTTTGTAGCGCCTGTTGCATTTTTAATCGCCCGAGAGTACTTGTTATGAGCCCCAGTACTCTCCTTGGTTTCCTTCGCCTTCGACTTCTGTGACTTCATCAAAGTAGCTACATCGCGAGCCATCCCACGTGCTTCCTTAGCTGCCCCATGCAAAGACCCAGTGTAAACCTCATGGTCCTTTACGACCTCTCGAAGACCGCCATGTAACTTGCCTAACGATTTCTCGAGGGTATCAGCAACACCGGAGAAACGAGCAGCCTTCTTTTGTGCACTTTCTAGTGCTCTACTCAGTGCCCGTTTACTAGAGGTGACTTCTGAAAGGCGCTTCTTTAATGCATCATACCGACCTCGAAGTTTCTCGGCTTGGTCGGTCATGTTCTTCATCTGCTTACGACTTCGACCAATCTCCTCTCTCATCTCCTGATGCGAAGCTCTTGCTCGGCCAGCTGCACGGCTGGTCTCCATCAACTCAACCTGATACTCAGATGCTTCCCGTTCAGCTCTTTCCACCTGAGTATTCAGTTTTTGCGTTTCAGTGTTCAGATCCTGAACGACTCCAGCTTGATGTCGGTAAGAATCAGCTAGTGCCTCATTACGGCCACGAAGTCTACTACTAGCTGATTGCAATCCAGAGTATTTATCATTGAGCTGCTTCATCTCCCGTTGGTGCTGAGAGATAACTTTTATCAAAGCCTTCTGACGGTCAGCAGCAGTCTTCTGGGAGTTACGGTAGGCTGCCAGCTGATCAATAGCTTCCTTATATGAGGCAGCTAGAAGCTTATTCTTTTCCAGGAGACGACTAGCTCCTTCTGCTAACTTCTTTTGCCTCGCCATCTCTCGATCGGTACGCCCATCGTCTTTCGGAGCACGCTCGGTCTCGCGCTTATGAATCTCATCGTATGCTGCTTTTCGCTTACGCGCATCAGCTTCACCGGCTCGACTTGCTTTTCCTGCCTTCTTCTCTAGCAAGTCAAAATTCCCCTCGAGCCGCTCTATTAATACCCCCCATTCTTTACTCTTACCAGCTAACCCAGTAATTTCTTGACCTATATTCTTCAGCAGTTTCAGGTAGGGCTTCCGATCATCCCCTGATTTTTTCGCTAAATCTGCATTCGTTCTTTGCCAAAGCTTAGTCTTGTCTTTTAGCGTGTCAGTGGCGACAGCGTGCTTCTCATGCGCCACTCGAAGTTTGTTCGTCAGACCGATAGCTTTATTGTAAGTAGCATCCATCCCAACTTCTGAAGTGGACAGGACAAGATTTACGCGCCGAGTAGTTTCTCCACCCATCAGGTAGCTTTCATTGCTGAAGAGAAGATTTTATCGACCGATACTTCTCCGTCCTCGAAACTTCGCATTGCGTACTCAGCAACAACAGTCATTGCCCGACTGATCATCAAGTCATTCATATAGATGGCAGGACGTGGATCAATTAGGCTAAGAGCAGAGATCTTAAACCTAACCCGTTTCCCACTGTCATCCCGGCCGGTCACATAATACACGGTCCCATCATCACTGACGCTAGTGCGCTGGTCACTAGCCTCAATCGCTTGCTTTATGGTCCCGCCAAATTCCTGAATTGGAGCGTAGTCAAGAAAAGAACCAACCCTTACAATATTCTTCCCCTGTCCTTGCCAGTACTTCGTACTCATCTGCAGCTTTAAAGACTGGCGCTTAATAGGTTGACTCCCTCCTCGATCCGATTTTCCATGCCTCTTATCTTCTGCACGAATCATTAAAGTAACAGGACTCAGCTTCTTCCAACGATTCGCTACTGGATCCCCATCAGCAAGACCTCCAGTACGATAGCGCTGTTTAATCGCCTTCTGAATAATCTTCTCTCCTATCGGCCGCCAAATATGCGTCTTCATTCCACGAGTACGTTTTTTCGCCAGTTTCAAAAGAGCAGTCAGTTCTTTCAACGCTTCAGTACCAGCAAAAGACGTACCACCAGCAACGAAGTGAATCCCGGGACCACGCATGCGAACTCGCTTACCACGAGTAGGCCTAATCATCTCTCTGCTCGGCATCAGCTAGTCTTCCTCTCGATCTCAGCCGTGCGCCGGCGCTCGAAGATATTAGTAATGATCGCTATCTCTTCAAAGGTGTCAATCACCCATAAAGGCTGATCAAGCCAAGCCCCCACGTAGGGTAATGTCCCGTATCGTTTACAAGCTGCTTCCATACCAATCACCCAGTTAGTCCAATAATCAACAATACCCGTGACACACAATTCCATCGGATGCATGAAGAACATCCGTGCGATCTCAAACAAAGGCAGATCTGGGAAGTAGTCTTGTTGTATTTTCTCAAGCTCATCAGTCAGTTCATCCGAGTCTAGAAGTTTGAAATCCCGATCCTCAATGATGTTCCCTCCACCAACCTGCTCAAGAACGCTAAGTGGTGGAAGATCCTCAATGAAAACCGGGAGTCCAATCTTTATCTCATCCTCACCGTGCTCTGGATGAAAGCAATACCTACCCTCCCGATACTTATACGCTAAGCAGGTTTCGCAGTCGTAGTTTTGTTGTCTTCCTGCGTCGACTGACTTCCAGAGGGAAAAGTAGACGGCGAGGGTAATCCTTTTTTTGCTCCCGCCATCAGCCTCTGCATGTTACTAGAGGCTTCAAAGACCTCAATGAGGTTATCCGAGGAGAGGTCGAGTGCAACCTTCGACAGAGTCGCTTCATCAACTATCGATTCGAAACCGCCTTGTTCACGAAGCTCCGGAAATCTCTTAGAGAACAGATACCACTCCACCTTCTCGACGATATCGAGGAACTGCTCCACGTCCGCATTATCTAACTTGCGGACGCTGAGTTCACGGTATCCATTGCGTCCATCACGTCCGGCACCAGCATAGGAAGCCAGTGTCTGATTCGCTTCATGCCCGGTCTTCGGTTTAATCCAGAAAGCTGTTTGCTTTTCTGTTACCGCCCGCTCCTCTTCAGGAACCCAGCGCATAGCAGTTGGAGCAGCGCCCTCGATCATAGGAATACCTCCATTTGATATGGATAGTTATACTGAGGCAGGCTCGATAGCTCAGTCTCAGGTGGAGCACTGGGTGAAGCTTAGTGTATGGCCAAGCTCCACCCAGTTCACTATATAGATTACGTCGGACCAGTTGTTTCCGGATACTCCAAAGCACCGCCCTGGCCTCGATCCAGAGTTGCCTTAGTATACCCGATTGTGATCCTGCTCGAAATCGTCTTATCGACATCAGGTGAGATTGCATCACCCGCGGCGGTGGCCAGACCCAGATCGTCAACTGTCGAGAAGGTCATGGCCTGCCCGAGCTCGTTTTCACCCTCAACGCTCTGATCAGTATGGCGAATAGCGAGATCAATAGCAACCGCTCCGGCTACTTCTGGATCGACGTAGTGAAAACCAGAAGTTGTGTACCCGGTTGCAGCGCCACTTGCGTTGATTGCGTGCGTCGTCTGGCCCCACATAATTCGGAGCCGACTCGGAACTCCATGCATAAAATCGACCATGGAGTTATTCCCACCCATGCTGGGCCGCACTATTGCACCAGGATCTCCCTTATCTGTACCCCAGGGGATAGTGACCGTACCCTCCGTATCCAAACGACCCAGAAGGTACTTAGTCAACACTGGGCTGTTATAGAACCGCCCAACCAGGTTATTTGTGAAGGTCAATGTGAACCCCGGCAGTTTCACATCGATCCAGGAATTACCCGCAAGCTCATGATCCCCAAAGAGATCCATCCTGCGCATCTTGACCTGCGCATTCTGCCAGAGCAGAGGAGCCTGCAGATCCGGAAGCAACTCGAACGGGTGTCTATACACCAGAGTCCCGGCACTGGTGCGATAGGCGTCGTGCTGGACCCAAGATCCATTGAGCGCCAGAGCTGACGTGAAGTTCATCTCCCCAGTGTCCACTGCGATCTCCACTGAGTCTGTCACGCCCCCGGCATTAAACTCCTCTGAGCTCGTCCGGAAGTAAGTGTTCGTAACCAGAATTCCAGCGATCCAGACCTTAATGACACCATTCTTCTGAGTAGCACCCGCTGCAGCTTCACCAGCTTCACCTAATTGTGCCGGTGTGGGATAGACCCGAAGCCGTTTAGTCGTCAGAGAAGTAGCATCGATGATGCCAGCAACCCCTTGGACACCTGCATAAGCACCGGCGCAGTCGACTGCCATCTGGAGAATATTACCCTCCTCTGCAGTGAGAGCTATAGACCTGGGAACCATCCCAGTCATGAAGTGTGAAGTAAAGTCGACATCGATTCCACCAGTAGCGGCTCCATCCAGAGGATCAATATAAACAGTGCGTGGGTACCTCCCTGAGGTCGGGCCCTTCTGGTCCAGTACTCGAGTCATTGCCATGAAGTCCACGACCTCAGGAATCTGATACGGCATCGAAACCTGATTCATGAGACTCGCATCCACTTCACGGGACCCATCCTGGAACAGACCACGCATAAACAAAGACATGTTCCAAGCGTGCGCCTGCATGTTCAAAGTAACCGCGGCTAGCTCTGAGCTTACCTGAGTGAAGTCGTCCTGCCGGCGTTGAGCAAGGCCCGTTGCCAACTCCTGTTCGAGAGAGGAAGCTGCAGGCTGTAAATGCGGGTGATCTGTGAGTTTCAGCAAGAACCGACCTTCACTAGCCCCAGCATCTCCCATGATACCGATATCACTGTCCGCGTCATACTCTCCCACGTCCATCATTTCACTGGTCTGTTGTATAGCGTATATATCTTGCCATACAGTGCGTTCTCTTCCTCGAACCGCCATGACTTATTTCTCACTTTCTGAAGTTAGTTTTTTCTTCCGCCGCCTCGGTAGCGGTTCGGAGTGGGTCACCTCATCAGTGGATGGCGACTCAAATTCTTCTTTCTTGGATTTTTCCTCAACTACTGGATCCACTAGAACTCCATCGTGCCAAATTCCATCTTCCGTCTTCTTAACTCTAACGATACGAGAAGCTGGAAGTGGAGTCAAGCCAGGAACTTTTTCGACAGCACCCCTCATAGCAGGAATCTCAGACTCAGGAAAATCAATCTCACCCCCATGACATAACTCTCGCCAAAGGTCATTATGCCCGTAGAAAAAACTGGACCAGTCTCTCCTTGCTGAGACACTACCAGTTAATCGTACTCGAACCATAATCTGCTGCTCGGTCATTTGAGTCTCCTACGCTCTACGAGCAAATGCCTGTTTCACACTGGGCATACCAATCTCTTCCGGACTTTGGCACTGGTAAGTGACAGTAGATCGATAGACTTTTCCGATCTCATTCGATTCACGGAAGAATTGCACACCCAGCACTGGACTATCGATACAACGCCCACCCCACATATAATAGGTCTGTAGGACATCAACAATAACCTCTACCAGATCTAAATTGAGATCTAAATTCTGCTCTTGGTCTAAGAGGTGAGTGAAAACACTAGCTTCGAAGATTCGAGTGTTTGCATCAAGCGCTGTATAAACTCGTTCATTGTTCGTGATAGGCTCAATAAGAGTAACTGCTGGATACGCTGGGATCGGCGGAATCTGTGAGCGGTAGAACTGTTTCACAGGTTTAAGCGACATTACAGACTCATTCTTCTGCCGAGTTAGCCTATCAAAAATCACTTGTATCAGGTCCGTTGAGTCCGTCCACCTAAACTCGGTGAGAGTCTCTCTATTAGTTGGCTGATCCTCATAGGTAATAATCTCAATCGGGACGGCACCCATTTGCATATACTGACCCTGAAACGGAATCAGTTCCTCGTACTCCTTTGGATGTACCTCGCTATCAATAGCTAGTCCATCCCACTGAAAAAATTCTTTGAAGAGATGTTTAGTTACTCCTGAATAATAGCGGACCTGCTCCATAGCCTCTTCAGGACTTCGATGACGAGCAAAGAACTCAACATTAATCAACCACCGAGCTGTGTACTTTCCACCACTATGAGTGTACTCAAAGTCTACTCTTTCTGGCATAATCGTCATTGCCGGAAAAGCAGGCATTGGTGGAAGAACACCACGTTTCCACGTGTTGATCCCCTTAAGCTCTCGATCTCGAAAGCTTAGTAGGACCTTCTTCATCGTGTTGATTAATTGTTTTGCTGTTGCCATACATCCCCTACTATTCAAGGGGATAAAGAGGAAGAAGCATCCCCTACTATTCAAGGGGATAAGGGTTTTCAGAACACTCTCTACTATACAAGAGAGTAGTAATTTAAAATGAGCCTGTAGGGTGGGAGCTTAACCGACTAGTGGATCTCCCTCGCCATAAAGAGTCTGCCCGCCATTATCAGTTAGATATGGAGAGAGGTCGCGCCCAAGCGCAGATACCTCATAGTCAATGAAGATCGTATCCAAGTCCCATTCTGGAGTAAGATCATCCAAAGCAGCCCCGGTCACCGTCGATTCACCTTCACCCTTGATCATTTTCCCTTCGGCTTCCATCACGATTTGATTAACAAAACCCAAACCGCGGTTCCAGAGAGTAGCGCCAAACTCGCTCATGTTCGGGCTCTCCGACACATACAGAGAGGTCATGGACATAGCGGTAGCAAGTAGATTACTGCAGAACTGAACAAAAGGATGTACTCTGTGAACAGAGAAGAACAACTGATCCCCACGGACGAAGTCAGCAAGATTGCTAATCCAATAACTATCCAGGATCGTTATCTCTCCATTGGATGAAGTCTTCGTCACATCTGTAATGTCCCAGTCCGTACCCTGAACGGCCTCTAAGCTGCTATACAAAGAGTACTTAGTGGAAGTACTAAACCGTATTGACCAAGTCGCAGTGTAGATATCGTCTGGAGGATCAGAGTTAAGCAATACTGAAATAAGCTCAGTATCCCCAGTATTATTAACATGAGGAGTAGGAATGCCTACTCGGGCGCTAGCTACTGACCCTGTCAGAATGTCAATCGTATAATACGGACGCAGCTTAGCCCAAATCAGAGCGTCTACCTGAGTGATGAACTGCTCAATCTGAGCTTTATATTTCACCACATTATAGAGCGATGGTAGCTGCTCAGACATATCAATTTTCTCAGTAGCGATCTGCTGAGCAAGACTAATCACATCCCAAAAGGTACAAAACATCCTGGGTTTTTGATCTCGAAGAGCCATAGCAGTTCCTTCAGATCAAGAATCGTCGAAATCAGTTACGAACTCGACATCAAAGGTGTCCGAGTTAGGTGCTGTAAATTTCTTACCCGAGGGAGTCGTAATCTCGAACTCCATCAGATAAGTCCCGAGTTTCTCCGTGTCCCCGCTAATCCACTCAAATGCGATTGTTCCGTCTGTTGCTGGACTCTCGATAATAGCTGCCCGGTCTATCTTAATGACATTAACCGAGCTGCTCACGATATGCGCAACTGCAGTTGTTGTCTCCGCAGCTTCACCAGTACCGTAGGCAGCGATGATTCCGAGCTCAGCAATAGCGATAGCGTCCGGAGCGCTAATCGCAACATTGGAAGAAGCACCCGACGCATCAGACGTGATGATCAGTTTGTCATTCGCATTGGTAGCCGTAGCAGACAAAACAGCAACTCCCAAAGCGGTGTTCACATCGGTGACCAGATCAGCCATCGAGTTGTTCGTGGCTGGAGCAGCGAGTACCGTTACCTCGGTAGGAGTGCCACTGTCCACTGAGAGTGTGAATACTGCATTAGTCCCAAGTCGGTATTGGTTCACCCCGCCTTGACCATCCACATCCGTAGACCCATAGATCTCCCCCGAAGTAGCGGCTTTACTATCTCCACGGCTCATGGTAAAAGTCGCTGTCGCACCGACGACCGGTTGAGTTGGGAGAGAGCCACCGATGATCATCCGCTCATGGTCAACCAGAAGAACATCACCGAGTTCGATTTGGTCAACGATAGCTGCAGGTAGATCAACTGTCACCTCTGAGTCATCCAGCTCAGCTGACAGAGTTGTGGAGAATTTCATGATCATTTTTGCAGAGCAGTTAGTTAGATCATAAGCTCCTCCCGTTGCGGCATTAATCGTAAGTCTTGGTGACGGCTCTAGATCATGCCTTTTTACATTCCCGACTGCCATGGTCTTTCTCCTCTAAGCTACTATCAGCTCGAAAATAGTTTGCAGGGTTGTCATCGTAAAAGTCGCCGTAAAGGTCGCTTTAATTGCTGAGGTCTCTAATGTTGACTCTACGATCGAAACTGCTAAAATAGAACGGTTAAAAGAGCCAACTATAGTATCAATATTATCAGCTATGGTTAACACTGGTGGAGAGAAAGTAGAGGCTAAAATAGGGTTACTAGCAATAAGACTGAGTACTCCAGAATCTACGGGCGCCACCATAGCAAATGCAAGACTCATTAATGAGAAATTAATGAACAGAGAGTTGTTTTGGTATATAGAAGCTAGAGACGGGAACCGAACCTCAATTGGTTTTAATTCGCCTAACACCGTAACAGCCTGTATAAGCGTAGGATTAAACACTGCTGTAATGGGAGTAATCGTGACTAGTGCACGGAAGGTTGACCGTATCTCCCGCTCAAGTAGATAAATCCCAACATCATCTCCGGGTTCTGCAGTATAAGCCCCATCAAGATATGGATCAAAATCGTTCCAAGCCATATCTTGAGGATAAGTTGCTGGCACTCTCAAAAAGGAGTCTGTATACTGAGTCATTATACCCTGGTTAATCCGGTAGTGAAACTGTTAAGAGAAATGAATCTATAGTCCAGGTTGAATATAAAACTCGAATGTATGTTTCATCTGATAGAAGCTCCAGACCGCCTACCAAAATACCCACCTCAAGAGTCAGTTCTGCCTCAGCGAAGGCCTCAGTAAAAACCGTCCCGATCCCCTCTTTAATATAGATGTCAACTTTATTACCTGCTTCAGAGGAGTAGTCTGGGTCCAAGTAATCAAGGTATTCATCAGCCATTACGGCTGCTCCACCGCTATCTTATCGTCCTCAACGTAAGAACCGTAACCCGTCTTCGAGACAACGACAAAGAAGGGGCCAGCCTCGATCACCTCTATAGAATAAAGTCCTTGTGAGTCAGTAGTATCTGCAGTTCCAGCCTTCGCTCCAGTTAACTCAAGATAAGGAGTAGCAGTAGCACCTGGGACTAAATACCCATTTTGATCCTGAGCCCGACCACTGATGATGTAATTCGAAGCGGTGACGAATGATTCGGTTACAACTTCATTACTCGAGTTACCTCTTATGTCCTTAGCGTAAAGAGCAGCATAGTAGGGAGTAGTATCAGTCAGCCCAGTCACTACGGTAGTCAAGGTAGCAAGAGTCCCTAAATCAACATCATCGTCTTTATCCCATTTAATTCCATTCTTTGCCACTGCATCAGCGATGCTTACTGTAGAGATATACAACTCATAGGTGCTAAGGTAGCCCTCAACCGCTTGTGCAGACCAAGTCAAGCGAGTGGTTGTCAGTGTTGGCTCAGAAGCGGTGAGAGTCGCGCTTATAACTGGGTCTTTTGTATCCAAAATGAAAGCGGCAGAGTCATCCGTGACTCTATTAACTATGTCATCTACCTGAAGCCTAATCTCAGCCGCAGCAATCTCCTCTCCAGGTATATCAGAGCCGGCATTCCAATTAGCAGTGATATGCTTCCACCCTGGAGATGCTGGGACCCCAGTGACTACACCAACATCCCCTGAGACCTGAACTGCAGAGACGAAACCAGCTCCAATATCATAGAGCCAAACCACTGTTAAGCTAACGTCATCCTCGTCCTGGATGTCAGCTTCTAGAACATAATACTTCGACCCGTCACCAGGAACTGATACTTGGACATTCTGAATAACTGGTGGTGTTGAACCCGTTGCAAAAGGGACAGCAGTTGATAGATCTGACTCAACGCTTGTGTCATTTGGATTCCGAACCTTAGTTGCAGCCGTATAAGCCGTCATCGTCTGCAACCCGATAACAGTTATCGTCCCCCAAGTTGACACGTCTTGCCAGACCTCCGACCCAGTAATCGTGCCGTCAGTATCAACCCAACCACCTCCAGGACCGGAGATATAGATCGCATGATCGAAAGTAGCTGGAGCAATCCCAGCAGCATCAGTATCGTCATCATCGGGAGTAACATCAGCACTGGAGACACCGACGTTTGCAACAGTTGGAGAATCGGGAGTGGCAGGTTTTACATAGTAAAGAGTGACATCGGTCTCAATGGTCTCATTACCGTAATCGTCAACATGCTTTGCCCTGATTTCAATGTATTGATCTCCGTATGGCGCCGGTATAGTTACCGTAGTTGGCCCTGGAGAAGTCGTGTTGGGCGTTCCAGCTTGTAACTGCCAACTTCCGCCATCAATACGTACGCCTGCCTCATTTTCATTTGGGTTAGTTTCCGTCCAGGTTGCAGTAACTTGAACAGTAGTGTCCAGAGCATCAGGTGGGTCCCCGACCAGGACCAAGCTAACATTGACCGGATCCAGAGTATCAACAGTTAGTGGCGAAGAAGTAACTACTGGTGTCCCTGCGATAATCGGATCAGCAGGAGTGACGCGGAGCCAATAGTTAGCTGAGACATTTGGAACATCAGTCCCGGCATCCCAAATGGTATCAACCCGGTTTACTCCTGAATCCGTCTCTACAGGGTCAACATTACCGATTTGGTAGGTCTCTCCATTATCCAAATCAGCGGTGCCATAAGACAAGCTGGGAGTTCCACTGAGCGTAGCCTTATTCCACGGTCCTGAACCGGAAGTACTATACTCTACCAAGAGCAATAGATCATCGTCATTGAAGTCGTCAAGAGTAGCTGCGAGATCTACTAGTTGAGACCCATCACTTCGTTGCTCTGGCGCTTCAGGGAAGCTTGCAGTCGGAGCAGCATTAGTAGTTTCAGTTAGCTCGTTGGCCTGTTCGGTAGAGTTACCAAAGCTGTCGTAACAGATCAGCAGGAACGTATATGGTTGACCCAGAGTCAGACTCCCAACAGTAACTGTAGTATTTGATTGAAAATCAAGGTGGTCGAAGAAAGTCTCGTGATGCTCAGTATCTCCAGAGTCAGGACGCCCAGTCCCGTTGAGATAGAACATCCGGTACTCAGTGAAATTACTTTCCACAGAGTCCGACCCAATATTCAGGGTAATACTTGTTGCAGTCCGCGCGTTGAAAGTAAAATCCCCCGGCGCTGTTGGGGGCAGAGTGTCAATAGAGAAATTAGAAGAGTCTCCTTGACCTGAATTACTAAACTCATCTAATGCAATGACTCGGATCTGGTAGTCAGTATCGACTTTGTTAGGGTCATCAGTACCAATATCCCAAGTGGCTATCTTTGACCCAACAGTAACTCCAGCACCAACATGCCCACCAACAGTAGTGCATGGGTTAAAGCCGCCACCGCCATCATCAGAGAACTCTAGCGAGACCGTGAATGGCCCACCAGAGCCAGCATCGCTTATGTCATAATCAATATCAACGATACCACTGCCGTCAGTCCGCTGAACAGGAACCACATTAGCAATTACCGGTAAGACAGCAAGAACGAAAGTCTTCCAACCCGTAGTATGTGACCAGGCACCTTCGTTATCGAAGGTATCCCAAAACTTGATGCGCCAGTAGTAAGTGGCATTCTCGGTAAGTGCAGAGCCGTCATAATCCTGCCAAGGACAAAGAGCTCCTTCGTTGGTAGTGGTCATCGCAGTGCCACCAGCACCGGAATCCCACATCAAACTCCCGCCACCGTCATCCGCAGTACGTACTTCTATTCGATATTTATCAGCCTGTGCACCAGAATCTGGGTCATTGAACTGCGCTTGGAAGTCCGGGTCCATCGTTCCAAGCAGATTCTCATCCAGATTAGTAGGAGCGGTTGGAGCTGCATCTGTTGTTGTGGTATAATGAGCAGCCTGCTTATTCTCATTCCCGTAGTCATCATAAACATACAGGATAAAAGCGTAGTCCAGTCCTGGACTTAAACTGCCTACCGTTACAGTAGTATTCGACTGGAAATCGAGATAGTCAAAGAAAGTTTCATGATGCTCAGTATCACCCTCATCAGGCTCAGTAGCAGCCTGTTTCCAGAACATCTTATATTCAGCGAAATGTGCTTCAACAGAGTCAGCACCGATATTGAGAGTGATACTATCTTCAGTCTTTGCATTAAAGGTGAAGTTCCCGGGGGCAGTAGGATCTACCGTGTCAACAGTAAAGACCGCTGAATCACCAGTACCTTCATTGCTATAGGGGTCAGTGGCTCGCACCTGGACATAATAGGTATCAGACGAAGTTGCTGGGAGATCAGTATCAATATCCCATGCAATCGACTTAGAAGGGCCTAAAGCGACTCCGGCACCGACATGACCCATAACAGTAGTACAGATGCTCCAACCACCTCCAACGCTGATCTTGTAGTACATCGAAACATTACAGGCTCCGGGAGTACCAGCATCTGCAAGGTCGTACCCTACATTAACTACCCGTGTACCATCAGTCGTCTGAACAGGAGTGACATTAGTGACTTCAGGCAGAACATTGACTTCAAAGGTTGCCCAGCCCGTGGTGTGTGACCAGGCACCTTCTGTCGGTTGATCATCCCAGAACTTAATACGCCAGTAGTAGGTAGCGCCCTCTGTCAAAGTAGAGCCGACGTAGGTAATCCATGGGCAAAGATTACCCTCAGTCGTATTTGACATAGCAGTGCCGCTAGAACCAGAATCCCACAACTGATTCCCACCGCCATCATCAGCGTCGCGTACTTCTATCTGATATTTATTTGCTATGTCTCCAACATCCGGGTCATTGTATTGCGCCTGGAAATCTGGAGTTAGATCAGTTAGGCTCTGCTCATCCAGAAGAGTAGGAGCTGTTGGTGGCGAATTACCCGCCTGAGTCGTACCCGATGCTTGGGCTGACCCGGTATGAAATGCATCGTAAGCCATCAGTTAGTCTTGATGTTTTAAAGCATTAAGGGCCATAGAACCGGTCATGTGTCCAGAGGTGGAAATAGTACAGAGTAGATACAGTCAGTCCTGAAGCGACAAGTCTCTGAGAACGCCCATTTACTAGGGCAGTCCGATTCTGTATGTGCTGATCGTGAGAGCCACCTCGAGAGCCGTCTCTAGCTGACGGAGTGACAGTACCGGCAGACCAAGAGTCAGCAGCGTGGGCATAGATCTCATTAGCCGTACCAGAAGAGCCTGCAACAGCGTGGAGTTGATTGTCCCAAGGAATAAGCTGTGGGCTCCGATGGTTACTCGTTGACAGAGCGTGAGAATACCAAGAGTCTCCAGCGAAGTAGAGGCTCTCCAAGAGTTTAGGATTATCTGAGCCACCCATGACATAACCGCGACCAGTTTGGTGCAAAGAGCAGCAATCCGGTTCAGTATGAGCAGTGCAAGCAGGTCCAGCAGACCAGCTATCTCCGACTATACTGTATTTCCGAGTCGTAGTAGGAGTTGCAGCACCTGCAATAGCCCAGTGCGTATCATTCCAATCACTAAACCCTGAAGTGTTTTTCTTATTGATCCCGGTGTCTACCGCTTCGGTCGCCCAAGTTTCGGTACTGAAAGGAAAAGAGTAGCAATCGTCTTGTGCAGTATCACCGCTATCACCACCGTGTGAGACGATCGCTTTATCGTCAAAGCCATCAGAATAAGCTGGGTCCTGCCTCGCCGCTGTAATAGCAGAAGAGCTAGTCCAAGAATCTCCAGCGATATTATACTCTTGGTTCCCAGATCCCTCTTCACCCCTAAGAGTCCAAATATTGATGCCATCGCTTAAGCCAGCTCCACGCTGAGCACTCGAGCTACTACCAGTAAGACCAGTATCCCAAGCAGCGGTGACTGGATTGTAAGCCCACATCTGAAGCTGTGCTGCTGCAGCAAGATCACCACCGTGGACATACGGCAGATTCAACCCAGGGCCCAGTATACGTAGAGCGTCAGTAGTCTTATTTTCTGCGTCATTAAAACTAGTTTCAGACTGCCAGCCCTCCCAATGCGAGAAGTTCAATTCGGGAAGAGCCCAGACACCCAGACCCAGATCGCCTTGGGTGTCTGCATCGATGTAAGCTAAGACACCAGTGCTTGGGTTTGCTGTGTACGTGAGAAGACCTAACGTGTCATTCGCCAGGTAGATGAATTCCCGGCTATCCCCCACAACCTTCTTAGCAAGACCACCTTGATCGTCTGCGTCTTTGTAAGTTAAGATCCCAGAAGACTGCGTGTAAGTGAGGAGACCTAAGGTGTCATTCGCCAGGTAGATAATAGACCCATCGCCCCAGACATCATGAGCAAGACCACCTTGGTCGTCAGAATCAACCCAGGTGAAGTCTCCAGCAGCGTCTATCGAGTACGTATGAAGACCGCCAGTGTAATGCGCCAGGTAGATATAGCTCCCATCACCCCAGACGCCTCTTGCATCACCAGTTTTAAGGTCAGTGTCCTCAAGAGTCAGAACCCCGGCTGCTACCGAATAACTCTGGATACCAAGAGCGCCATTCGCCAGGTAAACAAAATCTCCATCGCCCCAGACGTCATAAGCAGTACCACCTTGGTCATCAGAGTCGACGTGAGTCAGAGCACCAGCACCATCTACTGTATACGTATGAAGACCACCAAGGCCATTCGCCAGGTAGATATAGTCTCCATCGCCCCAAACTCCGTAGCTGACTGCACCTCCAGCTGGTAGGTCACTGTCAATAAACGTCAGGTTACCCTCTGCGTCCATCGAGTAAGTTTGAAGACCTTGCGTGCTATTTGCTACATAGATAAAGGTCCCGTCACTCCAGACCCCGTTATAGTTACCAGTCTGATCGTCACCGTCGATATACGTTAAGGTCCCAGCCTTATTTATGGAATAAGTAAGGAGACCACCAGCTTCGTTTGCTAAGTAGATGAAATTATCCATTTATCTTCATGCTCCTCCTACCGGAGGATTGGATGTTAAACTGTTTTATCTTCGCCCTCTTTTGCCAGAGCGCTGTTCCGCAGGGTGCGGTGAGACTTTTGCTGGACCATCGGTGCCGAACTGCTCTTTCAGCGCTGCTGTTTTTTGCATCCGCATTGTGCGCCGCTGTATGATCAGATTCGGGAGTTCATCCTGGCTATTCGTAGGCATTAGTGTATCGAGCAATGACAGTTGATCTCGGTTAATGATCTCTTTGATCTTCTGTTCCCAGTTCGCGTTCCGCTCACCACCGGCTTCACATGCCTGAGCGTTACTGAACCCATACTCACGCATGGTCATAGCCAACTCGAGAGCTTTGTTCAGGAGATCGTGATCGAATTGAGTCGGGATGTAGCTCAGCTTACCCTTGAAGTAACGGAGCAAAACCTTCGCTTCCCATTCGATTTGTTGCATCTCCACCTCTGGGATAGAAGTGTCAATCTTGTCCTTCACGCCCTGCCAGACTTCAACGTAGTGCACTAGCTGGCGGACCGTATCCCTGAGCTGGACTTCTGCCAGAGGCAGGTTCCGCAGGATGTTATTTGTCTCAGCTTCCACCCTCATCAGAGAGGCTTCAACCTGGTCCCGAAGCCAGGGCTTATCCTGATTATCAATGTCGTCCTCGAGAGTTTCCAGACGATACTGGAGGCGCTTTTTAGAAGCCTCCATCTGTCGGAGGCGAGCCTGGTTCTTCTCGTATTCGTACCGGGATGAGAGAATACTCGTGTACCGTGTACCGAGCTCTCTCAAAGCCTGATGATAAACGCCGAAGGGCGTAACGCGATCGGCGACGTCTCCAGCAACAAAGGTCTTGATCTGGAACTCGGTCATACCAGGAACCATGTCTCGACCCAGATCACGAGCCAGAGCAATCTTATCTTCCCAGCTACCGAGAACCATATCTGGGATGTTCATCGCCAGCGCCTCTGCTACCGTCGGGGGCTTATAGCTTTCGAGAGCGCCGTGCTGCAAGTCTTCCATTTCTTTTCCTGGAAAAGTTAGTACGTCTTTCTCACTCATGATCTTTCCTCCCATTCAATGTGGGTTATGAAGGTGTTACTACTACGAGTTCCATACTAGTGCCCATTGGGTAGTTCGCATTGTCTGCCGTTAGGCCAAGGATTAAGGGTGCTCGAGTGTCGAGGCTGAAAACATCAGAGAGAGCTGAGCCCGAGAGCCATAAAGGAGACCCGACACCAGTACCGCGGCCGCGAGCAAGGCTGAGATCTCCGATAGAAGCCCAGGTACCAGCGCTTTCGTCAAACTTCTCAGAGGTAGCACTGGGCCCTGTATTAGACCCGGCATTATAGAGATTGGACCCTGCAGCATGACCAGTGGTAGCGTATCTTGTTGCTGCAACGGTGTTACCATCAGTGGACCAACTGTCCCCATCGATATCATACCGATGGGTATTATTAGATGGAGCAACCACCGCCCCGAACAGATATCCGGCATTTTCTGCTCCACCAGCACCCGACCCCAGATTCCTTATAGTGCGTGGAACTACCGTCATATTGGTAGAAGTCAGAGCAACGCTATCAAACTCTTCATTATTATTAACGATACTTCCTGTATACCCGCCGAGAGTGAATGCTAATAACCTACTAGTAGGGTCTGAGAAACAACCAAAATCGCGCCGGGCAGTATTCACATCAGCAACATTGGACCAAGAATCACCTTCTATATCGTATTTTTCAATACCAGTAACCAGTCCGCCGTTATCACCAGTTAAGACATATCCCGCACCGCCGAGATTCACGCCTCCTCCCTGCGATCTTCCAGAACTGGGAATAACCGCCTTAGTATTCCAGGAATCATCACCGTGTGTATATTCTTCAACAGAGGTGAGTTGTCCAATACCACCTGCTATGACCTTCTTCACACCCGTCGCAGCTATATCTGTTTCAAAACCTTGCGCACTGTACCGAGCGCCTGTAATGGAAGTCACAGCGCCCCAGGTGTCAGCAATAGGATCCAGTTCATCTGTAACAACCGAAGCCGAACCAGTCCAACCACCAGCTGCTAAACCTTTTTGAGCTAGAGACATTATTTGTTTATATCCTCAGTTCACTCGTGTCAAATTGATCAGTGCAATACCTTGAACATCCGGAACATCTGTTGATGCACGCCAATAAATCGTCCTTTGCCCGGCAGCAACTGCTCCGTAATCACTACCCGTTTCTATTGCACCGGCAGAAAATTCGTTCCAAGCTGGGTTCTCTTCGTTAACAAGATAGTAGTAGCCAGAGATTGTTATCGCCCGCCAGAGAGGAGACCCGACACCCATGCTATAACCTCGAGCAAGGCTGAGATCTCCGATAGAAGCCCAGGTACCAGCAGTCTCGTCAAACTTCTCAGAGGTAGCACTGGGCCCAGTATCGCTCCCAGCGTTATAGAGATTGGACCCAGCAGCATGGCCTGTAGTACCGCGCCTTGCCGCCGCAACAGTATTACCATCTGTTGTCCAACTGTCCCCATTGATGTCATACCGATGGGTACTATTGAGGGGCGCTATCTTTGCTCCAAACAGATATCCAGCGTTCTCTGCTCCGCCAGCACCCGACCCCATCTCATCTATGGTGCGTGGAACGACGGTCATATTCGTAGAGGTTACAGCAACGCTATCCCATTTCTCATGATTATTAACGACACTCCCAGTATTCCCGCCACAGGTGAATGCTAATAATCTACTAGTCAGATCCGAGAAATAACCAAGATCACGCCGTGCAGTGTTTACGTCGCTAACATTAGACCAGCTATCACCTTCTATATCGTATTTTTCAATACCAGTAACCAGTCCGCCGTTATAACCCGATAGAACGTACCCCGCACCGCCAAGATTCACACCTCCTCCTCGGCTCCTTCCAGAACTGGGGATAACTGCCTTAGTAGACCAAGAATCAGCACCATGTGTATATTCTTCAACGGAAGTAAGTTGTCCAATACCGCCTGCTATAACTTTTTTCACGCCCGTCCCAGCCACATCCGTTACAAAACCCCGCGCTTCATACCGAGCACCGGTAATAGAAGTTACAGCACCCCAAGTATCAGCAATAGGGTCCAGCTCATCTGTAACAACCGAAGCCGAACCGGCATAACCACCAACCGCTAAACCTTTTTGAGCTAAAGCCATCTCTTATCTCTCAGACTGCCGGACGTTGTCCGGTTCGATCCAGTGTACGCACGCTAACCGCGCCGATCGTGACGGATCGCTCTTTACAAGAGACCACCGCCAGACTGTCTTCTCGGCTACTCACGATCATGGAAGTGAAGTAGACATGCCCGTTACTGTCCAGCTTCATATCTCTTCGCGCTACGATCATGTTCTCAGGCTGACCGTTCGTCTCGATATAAGCATCAGTGTCAGCCCAGACTAGTTGGAAATTCTCGTCGTACTCAGCCTTCGCTGCTTCATAATCCCCTTCAGGACTTCCGACTTCCCAAACTGCCTTAGAAGGAAAATCCGCAGGTGCTTTATGAGCTGCGAGTTCCGCACTGTCACCGTCAACCACAGACTCAGATTCGAGATCCTCTGGGTCGACAGGCTTGTAGGTGTGAGCGAATTCCGGCCTCAGCTGGACTGCTACAGGATCGATGCCATTGACAGTAGTGTGTTGAATCTGGATCGCATTCCTCTGAGCGACCCAAGTCGTGACGACCGCGTTGATGGTAGCCCAGTCCAGCTCGTTTGCCTTAGCCGCGATCCAGCGCTTAAACCCATCCGTCACGTATGTGTGCAGAAGAACGAAATCCTCATCATAGATTTTATCGACGAGGATCGGAGAGCGTTGACCGTTAGCGACCATGTCAGCCTTAAGGTCAATCCACTCATCTAGCTCTTTCGCTGCCGCAGCGTCACGATCGTAACGATAGCCCAGGCCGGCATCGTTGGGATCCAGATCCTGAAATTCTCTCTTAATGACGATCATCAGTGTACTCCTTTAAAACAAAGTGCATCCACCCGGATCAGACCACACCCGTAACTCGGTATGGAGAGATGACTCCAATAACCGAGCGAGTGTTCCCAAGAGGCCCTCCAGGATTCAAAATGTAGAATCCTTCAGAGGCAGTCTGTAAGTGTTCAGAACCATCAACTGTCAAGACATGGGTCTGGACTAATGCTGGATCCTCAAGAATATGAGCATGTCCAGAGCTGTCAATGAACAGGGGCATCTGTGGGTTACATGAATCAACCTCATGCTGGTGCTCAATAGAGTCAACAGGAACGACCAGTACCACTCCTACATCTTCTACAAAATGAACCTGAGTGCTATCGTCAATGCTGACGGTATGGACTTGTACCAGAGCTAAGTCTCCAGCATCCTGGCTATGATCAACCTCTTCAACGGCAGTGATGTAAGTTTGTATTAAGCTGACGTCATCTGAAACAAGTTCGTGATCTATATCAGTAGTACTATCAAGGTTAATTACAGCAACGACGTCTAGATCGTCAGCTTCCTGACTATGCTCACTGTCAGCAATCGGCGGAATATGAGTGACTGCCAGAGTAGGCTCATCTACTTCATGGACATGAATACCCCAATCAACGACCTTAACAACGATCCCGAGTGGTGCAGCCTCTTCAACAGTGTGACCATGTTCAGAACCGTCGAGAGTGAGAACTATCAACTGACCTATATCTAAGTCATCCGAGTCCTGACCGTGTTCAGAACCATCAACTCCAACGATGTGAACTTGAACGATAGCAAGCTCATCAGTCTCCTGAAGATGCTCAGCTGCAGGTGCTATGATATTAGTATAGACAGCAGCAGTTGGATCATCAGATCCTACACCCTGCTCAATAGAGTCAATCGTTATATCCTGAACGATCGCTAGTGAGCTAGCGGTACTAGCATGAGTGAGACCGTTAATAACTGGGACGTGGATATGAGTCATAGCACAGTCATCAACTTCATGCCCGTGCCAGTAATCATGCAGGCTCCAGGAGTGTACCTGTCGTAGCTCAATATCAGGTAAGTCTGCTACATGTTCAGAGCCGTCAATAGTTGTATTTGCTACTGGAGTCGCATTATCTGCTTCGTGGCCATGCTCAATATTTTCAGCAATAACATTCAGTACAGCTTCAGTCTCATCAACTTCATGTGCGTGTTCTGAATCATCGATCGTGATGTTTGAAGAGACGTCAACTTCATTTACCTCATGAACCTGTTCAGCGCCATCAACAGCTGGAATATGAACCTGAGCAAGTCCGACTTTATCTGCTTCGTGAGCATGTTTTGAATCATCAACAGCTGGAGAGTGGACCTGAACGAGCCCAATCTCACCTGCTTTATGAACGTGTTCAGAGTCATCAACAGCTGGAGCGTGAGTCTGAATGAGCTCAACTACATCTGCTTTATGAACGTGTTCAGAATCATCAACGGTGGGAATATGGACCTGGACAAGATCAACCGCATCTGCCTCGTGAGCATGTTCGGAGTCAGGATCAATTGGAACATCAGCTCTATAAGCAGCACAATTCTCCGCATCCTGTACATGCTCTGAATCATCAATCCGCGCCTGATACTCAACAGCAGGATCATCTACCTGATGTGCATGATCAATGTCCTCAACAGTCAGTGGAGTTGCAAGGTCAGTGTCTTCAGACTCTTGAGCATGCTCAGAGTCGTCGAGGGTTAAGATATGAACCTGGACCAGAGCTAAATCGCCGATCTCTTGAAGATGCTCAGAGTCGTCAGGGGAGACAGTTTCACCTTCAAGAGCATTACAGTCTTCTACATCATGAATATGTTCAGAATCATCAACCCCTACAATGTGCGTCTGAACTGGAACTAAGTCTTCAGTCTCTTGAGCATGTTCTGAATCATCAATGCTGACGATATGAATCTGAACTAGAGCTAAGTCTTCAGCCTCTTCAACATGTTCCAAATCATCAATGCTGACAACCGCTACGATGTCAAGATCTTCTACATCATGAGCATGTTCAGAGGCACTGACAGACAGAGGCGCTACAACATCTACGTCAGCGGCGGCCTGTGCATGTTCTGAATCGTCAATGAGTAGACCCGAGATAACAGCTACCTCTTCAACGATTTGCGCATGTTCAGAGTCATCAATGGCTAGAACCGCTACAACTGCTATATCATCAGCTGTCTGACTGTGCTCAGAGTCATCGACGTCCAGAGGTGCTACAACCGCCAGATCCTCAGCAGTCTGTGCGTGTTCAGAATCATCAACAATTAAAACTGCAACAACCGCTATGTCCTCTATTTCATGACCATGTTCTGAATCATCAAGAGAAGCAATATGAATCTGGATTAATGCGAGGTCTTCTAGCTCCTGGCTATGTTCAGACTCATCAACCCCTAAGACTCCAACAACCGCCACGTCTTCTATCTCTTGACCATGTTCAGAGTCATCTATTGATAGAACAGCGGTGATCAATACATCTTCTACACTCTGAGCATGTTCAGAACCATCAATCGAAATATTAGCGGTAATCGCTAGATCTTCAGCCGTTTGAGCGTGTTCAGAACCGTCAATCATGGGATTAGTGACAACTGTTACGTCTTCAACGATTTGAGCGTGTTCAGAGCCATCAACTGGGACATTAGCGGTGACTGCTATATCTTCAGCTGTCTGACCGTGTTCAGAACTATCAACGGTTAATGCAGTATCAACTTCCAGCTCTCCGGCAGTTTGAGTATGTTCAGAGTCATCAACAGTGAGATTGGCTACAACAGCCAAGTCATCAACTTCATGACCGTGATCAATACCATCAAGAGTAATATCCCCGATAAGATCAACATTTTCTACATCGTGACCATGTTCGATGTCATCGATCAGAATGATGATCTCAGGCGTCCCGGTCGCTTGAGCACTACCAGTATGAGCTGAGTCGTAGGTTCGATAGGTAAAGACAAAATCATCACTTAATAGATCATGTTCAGAACTCTCAACTAGAAGAGCAGCAGTAATCACTACATCCTCTAACTCCTGAGCATGTTCTGAATCATCAATGGTAACGATGTGTGTCTGAGTCAGTGCTACTTCTTCAGCATCCTGAGCATGTTCTGAGTCATCAATCAGTAAAGCCGCTACGACATCTATGTCTTCAACCTCATGACTCTGCTCCAAATCATCAATTGTCACGATATGAGTCTGGATGGTCGCAAGATCCTCAGCCTCATGACCGTGTTCAGAACCGTCAATCATTAAAACGCTTACAACTCCAACATCGTCAACAGCCTGGGCATGTTCAGAGTCAGCAACATCAAGATCCGCCGAGACCAGGACATCTTCAACCTCATGAGATTCTTCAGAGTCGTCGATCGTGATAATATGAGTCTGAACAATCGCTACATCCTCAACCTCTTGATTTTCTTCAGAATCATCAATCGTGATAATGTGAATCTGAACAACCGCTATATCTTCAGCCTCATGAGCATGTTCAGAATCATCAATCGTCAGAACCGCTACAACCTCTATATCATCTGCTTCCTGTGCGTGTTCAGAATCATCAAGAGTGGGGTTAATCGCAACAGTGACGCCCTCAGACTCTAAAGCATGTTCAGAATCATCAAGAGTGAGATCAAGTACAGTCTCAATGACGATATCTTCAGAGGTCTGAACATGCTCAGAATCATCAATCGTCAGGTCCGCTACAACTGCTATATCTTCTAATTCATGAATATGTTCAGAATCGTCAACAATAAGCTCAAGGGCACCCTCTTCAGACTCAACATCTTCTGCATCTTGGACATGATAAACGTTATCAAGGGCATAAATAGGAGGAATAGGAAGAGGAGATCCAACACTACTAGTATAGTTTCGTGCTGAGCTAAAGTTTCCAATTGAAGCCCAAGTGCCAGCGCTCTCATTGAATTTCTCAGAAGTATTACTAACAGGATACGCCCCAGCATTATAAAGAGCTGATCCAGCAGCGTGACCACTAGTTCTTTCTCTCGTAGCAGCGACTGTATTACTGTCCGTTGTCCAACCATCGCCGGTAATATCATATCGATGAGTACCGTTCTTCGGTGCAACACCTGCTCCAAAGAGGTACCCAGCATTCTCGAAGCCGGAACCAGAACCAGCCTTCATGATAGTCCGTGGGACAACTGTCATGTTTGTAGAAGCTAAAGTAACACTGTCCCATTTTTCATTATTATTCTTCGGACCCTCGAACCCCCCAACGGTAAACGCCAATAAAACAGTAGCTGGATCCGCAAAGCAGCAAAGACTGTACCGTGCAGTATTCACATCAGCGACATTGGACCAGCTATTACCTTCTATATCATATTTTTCAATACCAGTAACCGGAACGTTCGTGTAGCCGGACAGAATATAACCAACCCCGCTAAGGTTCTGTCCGCCCCCACTCTCTCGCCCAGGGCTAGTCATAGCTGTCTTGGTGTCCCAAGAATCAGCACCGTGTTCGTACTCTTCAACGGAAGTCTCCGCCCCCCAACCACCACAGACAATCTTCTTCGCGGCAGCCGTTGAGAAACTTTGCGGGGCATATCTAGCACCAGAAATTACTGCCACCGCCGACCAAGTGTCAGCAACTGGATTTAGTTCGTCAGTCGTAGTCGTAGGCGTATGCCCACCTGCTGCTAAACCTTTATCAGATAAAGCCATCCTCTATCTCATTCTCTAAACCCAGCTGGGTACTATAATACTCTTTCGACACTAACTTTTAACAATGAGAATATTACTTAGCACTGTCCAGTACTTCGTCTGGTACTGGACAGTGCTAAGATCAAGAGAGTCTCTCAGGCTATGTTACCACCGTCGGATCGAGGATCTCGATGTCCCAGGTCGGCAGGTTGATCGTATTCGCCGCCGTGAGCTGCTGGCCGAAGATCTTGAAGGTCGAAGAGGCAGTCGGCGTTACGCTCCAGGCAGAACCCACGGTCGCAACTTTCGTGCTACCGACGTAACTCGCGATGTAGCGGGTCTCACCGGCATTCGGCCCACCAGTGATGCGAATCGCCATGTCGTTATAGAAGTCGTTCACAGCGGAAGCACCAACGTCCAAAGTGATCGTCGAGGCAGCACCAGCCTGAGCGGTGTTCGACCGGACGGAACCCAGCTCCGTGACGTAGTACAGGATAGTAGCACCGTCGGTCAGAGCGACGTGAGTCGCCATCCCAGTGCCGGTGACCGTGATACCATTCTTTGGATCGATCGCGACCTTACGGCCGCTGGTATCACCATCGGTGGTGTTATAGTCGTTCCCCTCGCCGACGACCATTGTCTCGGTGGCGAGGGTATACGTCGAAGTTGCCTCGGCGTACGTGACGGGTTCTACACTGCAAACGTCGACCCGATCAGCGTTGTCGATGACGACGTCTAACGCAGCATCCAGGACGAGGTTATTAACGGACTTAGCCATGGGTTACTTCTCCTTTTCTGAGAAGTTGCTGAATGGCCGAGAGCAACTTCCTGTGTAAACCGGTATGGTATCTTGTATTCATTACCGGCGGTTGTTCAGTTGATTGCTGAAGTCTCTTGAGAGCTTCAGCAGCTACTATTTTGCTTTAAAAATGATTTTATCTAACTTCCTTCCAAGACATACCCGCAGCAGCCTTCACGTCACCAGTAACCCGCTGTACGAACAAAGAGATAAAATCACTTTTTGTACCGTCAGCAGACAAGGTCATCGCAAGTTCTCTGAAACCACTATCGGACATGATTGGCTGCGCCCTGTTAGGATTTGTAGCACCACCAATATGTACAGAGTTATGAATCTCGTCCCCACCCGTAGTAACAACACTGGTAGGAGTAATGTTGTACTCTACTCCACTAGCTGGGCCTACAGCCACCCAAGAACCACCATTGACGGAGCCTCGATGATAAAAAACGCTGAATCTAGAGTCATCGGTCTTGTATTCAAACTCGAAGTCCTCAGGGAGAATAATAGACCGGTTAGTCAAGGAGTTAAAAGTAGAAGCTAGACGATAACTGATCAAATGATGAAGAGTTCCGTCAGTAGTAGTTACTATATTGCTACTGCGGTGGAACTCGTAACCAAAAGGAACATCACCACCACTGCTCACAACAGAAGCACAATTAGCTTTTAAGTCGGTAGTGGAAACTTGAGTCGCTAAGTTCGTGATCTCATAGCGGAGTGGGAGAGACGCCTTCTGCATATAGACCCCAGTGTTCTGATTCGCGCTCTCAAAAGTGTAAATTGGAGTCTTTACCCCATCGGGGCGAAATATGGAGAAGATTATTAGCCCAGCACCGAGCCATTGAAAATCGATAGCAAAGATGTTCAATGTGGAGAAATCCAAGTCAAAGCCCAGAATATTTGAAAGCTCAGAGGAACTAAAAGTTTCCCGACCATCAACAGGGGAGCCGGAGGTATCAGTTCGAATCACTACAGCGAATTCGCTTCCAATTTGTTCAAAAAAGAGACCGTTATTACCATCGAAATAACCGATCCGTTTCCGGACGTTAGTGACCCCTGCTCCAATAACCGAAGTCATAACGATAGAACCCGATTTCCCAGCCTGGTATCGATAGTATCTCCGAGTTTGAAGAACCGCGGAGGAACCATCAGTAGTGGTGGTACGAAGCCTAACAGCAGATTCTAAAGGCAAGTGCGTAACAGTTCCACCGGTAGCTAATATTGAATCGTAGAATCTGGGTAATGAATCGTAGATAAACTCCAGGTCTGCGAGGGTATAGGGTGCAGCCGTGACGATACGTCCGAAAGGGTCAATAACAGGACCAGACAAGCTAACTGCTGGGATAAAGCGCCCATCCGGCAGCCCAGTAGCGACTCTTCGGTCACCGTCTTGTATGATTTGGTCAGAGTAAGCTAGTGTCATAATCTATTATACCTCAACAACATCGGGATCCGTCGATTCTAGTACGTGTACTGCCTCATCAACAATTAAAACGTGGACCTCAGAAGGAGCACCTTCAAGCACATGTTCTGAGTTGGCTATAACCAAATCTGGGCCAGCAACAATCCCCGATCTAGCTCCAGCTCTAACATCATCTGCGTCAGCTAGTAAGGTGTAAACTGTGTCCACTCTCGGTACTACAAAGCGGAACCACCCAACACCATTACTAGTAGTTTCCTGCTCCATTACTCCGTCGGACTCATTAATGAGCAAGACTCGAGAACTTGGCCAACGCCGAGAGCCGTTATGATTCCATGTCCGTCCAGAGATTACAGGCATTTAAGAACCCAGAGTATAAAAGATTTTTACTGCGCCAGGCCAGTGTTGATTACCAGCTGAGTCGTACTCTAAGTGCTCAATTTGTTCGACAGAGATAATAGAGATCAGGCCATAAGGTGCAGTCGGTGGTGTAAAATTCGCTGTCCAAGCCGCTTCGCCCTTAAGGATCCTGACTTCGTCGATTCTTCCGTTCAACGGGTCATTAAGGTTCGAACCGATTCCAATATACAAGATGCTATTACTGGTGATACCCCCCGAGATAGTCCCACTATCCAGAATAGTACCATCGATGAAGATCTTTACATCAGTTCCTTCACGAGTAGCTGCCACATGATACCAAGTACCCCCGACTGGATTCCAAACTGCTCCGACATTCCCAGTACCATTTACAATGAAGTACATAAAACCAGTTGACTGATGCCGGATAAAAAGCCAAGAACCACTTGGAGTCCCACTGTTATTACCAGTACCAACGAAGAACTCGTTATCAATTGGAGTAACTGTCGGCCTATACCGAAAGTCAATAGTAAAATCAGCATCAAGGACCCAATCGGTACTGGCGGGAGCAGTTAAGTAGTCTCCAGTGCCGTCAAAGAGAGCTGAACCTGAACCGAATTTTTTCTCAGCAGTATCAACTTGAGCATCGTTTTGAGCAGTAACCACATGAGCAGAGCTAGATGCGTCCGGAAAATCAGTAGATGCATCAACACCATCGCAGTGTAAAAGTAAGACTTCACTCATTCCCTACCTCTTTCCAATCAGCGTCGCACTGATAGAACCCGACGCCCAAGCAGTGATATCAGCTCGGATGAATTCGGTAAGTTATACTCCGTAATACCAGGAGTTGTTTCAGCACCACCGAGATTAACCCAGATTGCTTTATCATTTGAGACTTCAAGTTGTATAGTCCCATGAATCTGGACGCTACCATACTTAAAATCTGCAATGTTATGTATGGGGAGTGGATCAGTACTCCCAGCAGCGACAGCCAAGTGACTGACGATATGAGACGCTTCCATATACATGGCTATCTCTTCAGGTGCATCGTGATCGTGATACTGGTGCCGCTAGTCCACGTCGTATTCGCCCTGATGTAGCGGGTGACGATAGCGAGAGTGGTAAGCCCAGCTGCTGCGATAGCACCGCCCAACGAGACCCAGGTAGTACCATCATTAGAGACTTGCAGCTGCAAACTAGCAACGAAGGTGCCAGTGACCTGGACGCTACCGGACCGAAAATCGCTAACCTCCAATGCATCCCCGACAGTAGTTGCTGAGATTGCATCTGCCAGAACTGCATTCATGTGCAATACATCGAAAGCCATTTACAAGCTCCTTAGAGGAAGCCCGGTTAAGGGCTTCCTCAGGGAAGAGTCTGAGATCAACCGCCCAGCTGCATCGCACCAACCTCGGTATAGTCCCCGGGAGTGATGCAGCGACCTTGAATGCGTTCGGGCGGATCGTAGTCGGCGTCGGTCGAGAGTAGAGCCGTAGCCGCATTGGTGAACTCGCCGAGACAGACCCTGGTGATCTGTCGCCAGGCAGCGGCGGTTGAGTCAACCGACGGACTACTGGCGTCCAGGGTCAGTCGTTCGCCGCTGAGGACCGTCGGGGTCGCAGCGGGATAACCCAACACCGTGAGGAAGGTTGCGTCGCCATTCGGGCCGACCAGATCCAGGATGTTGCAGTACGCCTCCAGAGACTGAGCCGGGACATCCGCCCCGATCTCGCTGGTGGCGTTGGCGATGGTGCAGAGGGTGACCGGATCATCGTCGTCGATAGTGACCGACTGTGCTCCGAGGACCGCACCGTCCACCATAAAAGCACCACAGACGGTGGTGAACTGGACAGCACCGTCGACGCCGGTACTGGAGTCAGAGACGTCGAGAGTGATATCCTCGTAGATGGCGAGCCCCCCAGCGTCCGCACCGACGACTCTGACAACTCGCCCTCGATCAGCCGCCACATCGACAGCCTGAGCGATGGTGATGACGGAAAGAGTAGCCGGCTGAGTGAACGCCGTTGCCTCGCCAGTGAGAGTCGTTTGGATGACGGTCTGCGCGTCCTTCCAGAGAGTAGCGCGCCCTCCAGAGCCGACCTTGATCAGGTTCTGCTCGTCGAGAGTCGTGTCGAGGATGACACTGGACTTACCCTCGACGATCTCAATGGCCTCCTGATTAGCACCAGCAACGTCTCCCGCCAGAACACCAATGATTCCCTCAGCATTCACCGAGGCCAGCTCCATTTTCCCCGTAGTCGTGTTGGGCTGGTTGAAATACCTCGCTGACAGGGTCCCGCCCGAGGTGTACGGGACCCCAAGCGCGTCGACGATTACAAGGTTGTAACGCGTGGGGTTTGAAAGACTAACCATTAGAGGAACCTCTTTCTGATGAGTGGACGGATAACTAGTCCCATAGTTTTGCTATGGGACTAGTTACAACCGTGAGCTGAAGGACTCAGGCATCACCTCTAGCGATGTAACGGTAGTCCTGATGACCGACGCCACCGGCGTAGTTGAACCGGAAACGCTGGACGATCTGGTTCTCGAAAGCGAGCCGGGTGTCCCGGCCCTGAGCAGCGGTCGAAGGTTTCCAGACCCACAACCAGAGCAGCTGCTCCTTGAAGTCACCGAGGTAGTACCGCCCCGAAGAACTCAGGAAGACAGAAACCCGCGGTACCATGCGGATATCACCCTGAGGACCGAAGAAGTTCTGAGCCCGGTTCGCCGTGTCGTACTGCATCGGCGAAGACAGCAGCTGCCAACCGGTCATCCGAAGGGCGCCCGGCAGAAGCAGGATCTGCGGCTCGATAACGACCTCATCACCAACCGCATCCACCATGGCGTCAAAGCGGAGCAGGAGGTTGTTCAGGCCAGTTGTACCCAGAGCATCGGCGACGATGTTGGGATTGGTCTGGCCGTCGATGGAGCTATGGTCCGTGCTGTAGAACACCGCCTGACTGATAGCGCTGCCACCGTACATGAAAGCCCGCGTGGAGCTCTCTTTGAAAGCCGTCCTGGGTAGCAACTCGATGGTCTCGACGATCATCTTGGTGCGATGCTGACCACCTTTCTTTCCGATCCGGCGTGCTCTGCGGAGCATCTCGCCAGTGCGGTCGTCGAAGATGGCTTCCCGGGTGAGGCTGATGAGGCGACCGAAGTCAGCGGTGAAGATCCGAATGTTCTTCTCCCCAAACGCCGTCTCGGTGGTCCCCAGCTCCTCCGACCAACGACATAGGCCTCCACGACCGG
>SDBT01001398.1_pt1 | contig 42375 bp, 35 predicted proteins | sample 2277101 | NCBI WGS metagenome assembly SDBT01 (sample SAMN10404973, study PRJNA504765) | marine sediment metagenome | isolation source: marine sediment core GS10_PC15, 103 cmbsf | place: Arctic Ocean: Southern Knipovich Ridge | collected 2010 | reverse complement strand
AAATTCCCAAGCAATCTCAAATATAAATTGAAGGGCTGCAAAGCTATTCAGTGAAAGCTGCGAATAGTTTGAATCCGCATAATAATCAAATATCCTGTAAAATAAATAGAAATAAGTCATTGCTTGTTCAATATTGAGCAAGAAACCTCGATATTCCAATATATCTTTTGAAACAACCGTTCCTGAAATCAATTCAACTGACTCTGAGAGAAGAATCTGTCGTGAAATCAGAGTGAAAGGATCTCCGTTTTCAAGTAATAAGAAGAGGTTTGATAAAGATATATCTGTCATAGAAATTTGTTTCTCTCTTGTCTTATTTAAAAGGATACTTAAATCAAATTTTTGGCCCTTAACGTCTTTGGTACGTTTTTTATCACTCATTTGTGAACCCTTATGACGAATACTGATATTTATTAATATTATTCATTCATTTATGGAGAATTTTCTTTTTTCTAATTTTTCGTTTTATTCTCTATTAAGATAGCTTATTATTCTCTTATTACATTGATTTGATCATTTACACGATAAGATTTTTGGGCCTCAACATTCTTTAAAAGAAATTATTTGTAGGAGTTAGAATGTACATAAACGATGCTATCAATGATTTGTTCATAACCAGTACATCGGCATATTATTCCATTCAAACTCTCTTTAACCGACTTTTTAGTGAGAGATCCTTCTCGAGATAACAAATATTGCCCCATTAAAAGGAATGCTGAAGTACAAAATCCACATTGAACCGCTCCGCTCTCAATAAAAGCTTGTTGGAGCTTTGTGAGTTTTTCTTTTTCCATAAGCCCTTCTACTGTAATAATTGATTTTTTTTGTACTTCTTGAGCTAAAATTAAACATGATTTAGTTGGAATTCCTTCTAGCAATACAATACATATCCCACAATCACCTTGCCAACATGCGGATTTAACAGATTTAATATTTAGTTTATTACGAAGTAAATCAAGAAGTGTTTCATTGGAATTTACCTGTATTTCATAATCCTCATTGTTTACCTTGATTTGTATGGTTTTTCTAGTAACATTGATAGTATTTGTCATTAGATTACCTCCTTTAGGATCTGTCGGGTTAATATTTCAGCTATATGTAGTCGATATTCTTTATTCGATCGTACATCAGTAATTGGACTTATTTTAGAAGTAACTTTTTTCCATAGGAGATTGAAATTATCTTTATCAATTCTTCTAGGTTTAGTTGCAAAGAATTCAGAGGTATCAATAAGGAGTGGGGTGGGAGCTACAGCTGTGTAAGCTAATAATACGTGATCGGAAGAATGTAAACCAGTAACTCCTACTAATGCTAAATCTTCAGCACTTCGTTTCATTTTTTTGAAAGATGATGTAGTCCCCTCTTGTGGTTTAGGAATTGTGATATTAATAACAAGTTCATCAGGTTTTAGACTGCTCTTCTTCACTCCAGTGAAAAAATCTTTTATTGGAATGATCCTCTTTCCGTTGGAAGTGGATCGTACTTCTATAAGTGCTTGATGGACTAGGAGAGGACCTGCGCTATCTGCTGCAGGTGATGCTGTGGAAATATTTCCTCCTATAGTTGCCCTCTCTCTTAAGATTTCATCACACATGTCATTCAAAGCTTGATAAACTGCCCTATACTCAGATTTGGGTCGTAAAAAGTTCATGATGGTAGAAATTGGCACTGCAGCCCCTATAACAAGTTTTCCCTCCATTTCTTCTAATATTCTTAATTCAGGAATATTTTTAACATCAATAAGAAGTTTAGGATTTATTATGCGATGTCGAAGCTCAATTAAAAGATCAGTTCCTCCTGCAAGAATTTTACATTCAGTTTGATGTGTTTCCAAAAGGTCTAAAGCTTCATCCAATGATTTGGGAATTTCTAATTCAAATTCTGGTAATTTTAGACTGGAAATTGATTCTCTCATTATTATTCCTCCAAGATTTTATCCTTCAATTCGCTAATTAGATCTGGTCTTTGTTTTTGTATTTCCATCCATACGCGTTGAGAGTTTATAGGGGTGTCATAAATTTCAACATCGATGGCATTAAATATGGCATTACCAATAGCTGCGGGGACCCCAAGCATGGTTAATTCTCCAATACCTCTTGCTCCATAGGGTCCATCTTCTTGAGGATTTTCAACAAAGAATGAAATAAACTCTTCAGGAATATCACCTGATCTTGCTATAACATAATCTACGAAGTTTGGGTTTAATAGGACTCCTTTCTCATCATATTGGAGCTCCTCGTTCATCGCAATTGATAATGCCATAACGCTTCCACCAATTACTTGATTATCACATAATTGTGGGTTGATTGCTTTTCCTATATCAAATGCAGAAATAAGCCGTTTAATCGCAATTTCTCCTGTAAGTGCATTAAGCTCAATATCAACCCCTTGAGCTCCAAAAGTTTCAAAAATTGCAGGATTTCCTGCCCCTGTTTCCGAATCTAGCATTGTCATCTTTGCTATATAGTTACCCCTCCCAATGATTGGCCCTCCTATTGATTCCCCTGATGGGTACATATAGCCCATTACAAGTTCTGTTAAGCTAAGATTTTTCCACGGTTCCCCTCGTACTGAAATCAATTCATTCTCAAGAATTAAATCATTCTCTGGTCGTTTGAGTATTTGACTTGCTAAGATAAACAACTGTGCTTTAGCGTCAAGACAAGCATTTCGAACCGCATTTCCATCCATAAATAGTGACCGTGATCCTACTGATTGCCAAGTATAAGCATCTCTATCAGTATTTCGATCTCCTCTGATTCTTACTTTTTCAATAGGAAGACCTAATTCTTCTGCTGCTATTTGAGCGAGAGAAGTAATAGTTCCCTGTCCCATTTCGGACGTTCCTACAGAAATTAATACTCCACCGTCCTCATTAAATTTCACATAAGCTGAAGAACCTGAATTGGGTGGTTGAGCAGGTCCTTTCATGAAACAGGCCATTCCGATTCCTCGGAATATCCAAGGATTTTGTGATGATTGTTTGGAAAAATTCTGTTGCAGTTCTGCCCATACTTTGTCTAAACATTCATCCACACTTCCTGCATCTTTACGTAAACGATGCTGATTTCCTGTGAATGATTTTCCTGGTTTTAATGTATTTATTTTTCTAAACTTAAGAGGATCCATTTTCAACTTCTTTGCAATGGAATCATGTTGTCGTTCAATTGCCCAATGGAGTTCCATATGTCCAAAACCACGAAATGCGGTCGCATAAGGTTTATTGGTATATATCGTATATGAATCGGATTTAATGTGCTCTATATCATACGGACCTATTGAAACATATCCAGCAGCTCGTCCAACATTGACGGCATAGTCTGCACATGCTCCAGAATCCCAAATGTACTCAATTTCTTTAGCGAGAATGCGGCCATCGGATCTTACTCCAGTTTTTATGTTTGCAACCATTCCTACGCGTATGGGTGCACTTCTAAAATTTTCTTCTCGAGTTAACTGAATCTTTACAGGTTTGTTTCCAGCCTTACGTGAAAGTAAAACAGTGAGAGGTTCAAAATTGAGTCCTGCTTTTCCTCCAAAACCTCCTCCTAAATATGGAGCATTAACAATAATATTAGATGTGGGCACTGAAAAAGTGATCCCTGTTAAATAGCGTACTGTGAATGGAGATTGCGTAGAAGACCATATTTCGATCATTCCATCAGGACGGTAATGTCCTATTGTTGTTATTGGTTCTAGATATGCATGAGAAACTTGTGGCATTGAATATGAATTTTTAAACGTATAATCAGAATTCGAAAATCCTTCCTCTATATTCCCCTTCCTGAGTTTGAAGTGGTTTGCTATATTTGATCCAGGTATAGGATTAAATGCGGGTGAATGTTCATATTCTGCCATTTTATCATGAACTAAAATATCATTAGAGTTTTTTGCTCTTACTGGATCAAATACTGCAGGAAGAGGGTCGTACTCTATCTTTACATGTTCTAATGCATTCTCTGCTATAACTTCTGTTTTTGCAGCAATAGCGACAACAGGTTGTCCAATCCAAACTACCTTTTCGACCGCTAATATATCTCGATCCCCTGCATATAATCCAATTCTAACTGGCCAATCTTTTCCTGTAACTACTGCAACAACTCCTTGAATTTTTTCAGCTTCAGAGGTATCAATGGATACAATTCGAGCATGGGCATGTGGAGATGTTAAGAATTTACCATATAATAGATTAGGGATATTATCAATATCAAAAGCATAACTTGCGGCACCAGTCACTTTTTCTATAGCGTCTTTACGTGGGATTGATTTACCAATATATTTTGTCATCCATAAATTCTCCATTATATGTAAAGTTTATCCTCCGCCAACAATCTCGAGAAATCCGAGACGATCCACAGTTAATTGATCTTTCTGGTTTAATTTTGTTTTTAAACCTAGAGTTTTTTTTGATCGATCGATTACATGTCCATTGATTAAAAGGATTGTTCCCTGGCTCAGTTCATTATTTTTTAGTAATAAAGATTCTAATGTGGGGTCTTTTAGAATAAGTGATTGAATAACCTCATGAATTGTAGGGCTATTGGAAAAATCTAGAATGATTTTTGAACCTAGATTGGCACCTAAACGACCAAATAGTTGGATCTGAATTCTTATCATATGTGTGAAGTCTTATAAGTCTGACTATTTTAAAAGATTCTTCTGAATTATTTGATAGAAAACAATTTTAACAGAAAATTCAGAAATAAAATGGTGGAAATAGGTATGGTTAGGCGTGATGTAAAAAAAATTCTCATGTACTTTATTCGTACAGAGGTTCGTGAGAAGACCGCCGACTGGGGGGAATTAAGAAGGATTAAAAGTCAAGTAATTTTGAAAAAAGGCTTACCAACTATACCAAACCTGGTGTTGAAAACAGATGCAGGGATCTCTTTCATTGGAATCATTCACTGGCGAAAAGAAATACGTATTTATCTATTTGATTCTGAAGGGAGTATTTTACGCGGTCTATCGTATTATGAAGGTTTAGAAAATATTTACCTGGATTTGAAAGGAAAATCAAAGAAAATTGCAAGGTATCCCCCTTTTAAGAAGCCAATTCTCCAATCCCAACGTGATCATCAGATTGATAATCAGTTTAAGAAAGTCTGGTCTCAATTAGCTCAACATTTTCGGATTCCTCAGAAAAGACGTAAAAAACGACCTTTGATAAAAGAATCAAAAAAGGGAGATATTCCTGGATTTGATACACTAATAGATAATGAATTTATATACATACCATATAAAATTGATAGCAAGGTAATAGTTTTCACTTTCTATTCACTTTTGTTCTTCTTACCCGAGAATATACGCGAGAATGAAGCTTTAGGCCGTGCTATTGCTTATAAAATGCTCATATCTTTAAAACAGTTTCAAAATGAACCTCTTGATCCTGAAAGCACTTTTTTCGAGATTTTTAACCAGCTAAGGGAATGGAAAGTAAGAAATCCAGTAAAAACAATCCAAGCATTAGAACGAATATCGGAATATTATGATATAATCTGGAATACTAATGACTTCCTAGAATTAGTCAGCTTAAGTTATGATATCATTGATAGTTCATCTAGAGCAAGAATTTCTAAAATCTATTGTGATATTTTTACCAAAACACAGAATGTTAACTTTTTAATTTTAGCTTCCTTTCTCGGTTTACCTTTCGGTCTCAAGTGCAAAATTCCAGATCATTTTTCAGATAATATTTTGATCTCTCTTTTCTTGTATTTACAATCTTATCGAATATCAGAAGTATTAGATTATTTAAATCAACAGGACATTTTACAGAAAACTGGTTTTATTAAAGCAATTAATGAAGCATTGAACTACCAATATAGCTGTTTACTGAGAGTAAGTATCGATTCAACTGATAAATTAAAGATAATTTTGCACAATAAGTCAGATCTTTATATAATACTAATGTCAGCAATTCGAATTTTTCCAGATGGGAGAGAAATTCCTGTATCATTTCAGGAAACTACCTTAAATCCTTCCTCCAAGATAACTATAGATTTCAAAATAATAAGTGAATTTGATAATACACCCTTACGGATTGAATATATCATTGTAAGGTCTCTTGCTGATACAAAGAGACCAATTTTTAAAGGAACTATGGTTATTTAATTCTAAAAGTTATTATAATTCTAAAATACCTCATAATAACAAGGATTTATAATCATCAAATTGATTTCCCTTTGCCAACATTCTTATATCTTGATTGTTCTCAAAGAAGTGGCTTAAGAATTTCGCTATCAAGGTTGGTGTTTGCTGCTTTATGAGTAGTGCCCATAATGTAATCAGAGTAATCGAGGAAACATTTCAAGGTATTGACCTCGCAGCATGTATATCACTTGTTGATGCTGATGGACTAGTCATTTATTCTGTTGGTGAATGTGCTGATCAGTGGATTCTTGAAGGATTAAATGCTTATCTCATTATGTCATTTGAGTCGACTTTGAATAAATTGTTAGAGCTAAATCAAATACTTGACTCACTCGTTGTTAATACAGGTGAATCCGTATTTTACATCGATGACTTGAGAGGGGGATCTGATCTGTATATAATAATCCGTACCTCTCCAAAATTGATGAATAAAGTGCTTCCATTCTTAAAAAACTTTGTAAAAGCAATTGAAATAAGTCTGCAAAATTTCGAGTAATTTTTAGTTAAGATGATGTGATTTACAAAGGTAGATGTTTTTTACTTCCATTTAATGTACCATAAACTTGAAAAGAAAAACATCGAAAAGTAATTTATTTCAAGTAAATGATGAATGTCTTGTTCAATGATTTATCTGTATTTTATTTTTTGGTTTCAAAGGAAGACAGCTAAATGGGAAAAATCAGAGTTGCCATTGTAGGTTTGGGAAATTGTGCTTCGGCCTTAATACAAGGCGTCCATTATTATCGTAACGAAAAGGATGGTACTAGAGTTCCTGGTCTTATGCACGTAAGATTTGGGGATTATCATGTTCGTGATTTAGAATTTGTTGCCGCTTTTGAAGTAAACAAAGATAAAATTGGGAAAAAGATAAGTGAGGCAATCTGGATTGATCCAAATTGTACCCCAAAATTTTCAGAAGTCCCCGAAATCGAAAGTTTAGTTTATCCTGGTCCCATTCTTGATGGAGTTCCTCCTCATATGATGGAATCTTTTCATTGTTACGATGAATCACAAATTAAACCATCTGATGTAGCAAAGATACTGAAAGAAACCAATGCGGAAATATTAGTTAATTTTCTTCCAGTTGGAAGTGAAAATGCAACGCGTTTTTACGCAGAAGCTTGTCTTGAAGCTGGTGTATCTCTAGCAAATGGCATGCCTACATTCATTGTTTCAGATCCTACGAAAGCCTGGCCCAAAAGATTTGAGGAACGAGGTATTCCTTGTGCCGGAGATGATATCAAATCACAGTTAGGGGCTACAATATTACATCGTGTTCTAGCTAAACTTATGCTGGATCGTGGAATAGAAATTGAAAAGACTTATCAATTAAATGTGGGTGGAAATACTGATTTTGAAAATATGAAATATGAAGCTAGATTAAAAACCAAAAGAATTAGCAAGACTGAAGCTGTTACTAGTTTGTTACCACATGATGTTCCAACTCGTATCGGTCCAAGCGATTATGTTCCGTTCTTAGGAGATCGAAAAATTTGCTATTTATTACTTCAAGGAAGAAAATTTGGTGATCAGCCTCTATCTGTTGAAGTAAAATTAAGTGTAATTGATAGTCCTAATTCAGCTGGAGTTATGATTGATGTTGTCAGAGCATTGAAAATAGCTAAGGATAGAAATATTGCGGGTCCTCTAATATCAATTAGTTCATATGCCTTTAAACACCCTCCTGTTCAAATTCCCGATTTTGAAGCTCGTGATAAGGTTGAAGCGTTCATTAAAGGAGAAGTTGATCGTTAAGGTGTCGGGATTAAACAGAATTAGGAAGAATTGAATTGACCCTTAAGAGCTCACTCCATGATATTTACGATCTTATCAGGTTTCCGCTGGGTGTAATGGCTGCTATCGCTGGATTGACCGCTGGTATGATAGTCGTCTTAGTTCAAGAAAAAACTCCAGAAGAAACTTTGTTTGATTTTTTATTAACTTATTTATCTACCCACTTAAATTTAGCAATTCTAGGATTATCCATTCCCTTTTTAATTGTTGGAGCTTCAATGGCTATTAATGATTATCATGATTATGAAGCTGATAAAATAAATAATAGAATTGACAGGCCACTTGTAAGAAATCCTCATTTAAATCCTAATCATGTTTTATTCCTTTCTCTCATGATGATTGCTATTGGCATTATATTATCTCTTATCTTATTTAGTAATAATCTATGGGTAGTTTTCGGGGTTGTTTTCTTCAGTTTTTTGTCAATTTCGTACAATATATGGACAAAAGATTTAGGGCTTCTTGGTAATATCACAGTTGCAACGTGTGATACTGCGCCTTACATTCTAGCATTAGTCGCAATGGGAGCAAAAGATGTTAATACAGTTCTAGTTGTTATAATAATGTCAGCGATAACCTTTTGTGGTGTTGTAGGTAGAGAGCTTGTTAAAGGTATAATGGATATGGAAGGAGATGAAGCAGCAGGATCTTACACATTTGCTTTGAGATATGGTCCAAAACAGGCGGTGATTTTAGCTTCCTTATTTTTTATTGGTGTAATAATTCTAGCTCCAGCTCCCTTGTTTATAAAGTTCCAAAATAATCTGCTTTATGCGTTTTTTATAGCAATAGCAATATTCATATTAATTTACACGGTAATAATTCTATATAAAGATCAATCTTATGAAGCAGGAAAAAAAGCAAGGCATTACACCCGAACTGCGTTGTGGATGGGTGCTATAGCCTTTTTAGTTGGTGCTTTATGTCTTTCTTAATTTCAAACATCAAAATGGTAGGTTTCATTTATGTTTGGAGATCCTGAATCCTTTTTCAAAAAAATTGCTAAAAACTGTGATCTACGTGAGGGAGCTAATGGAATTTATAGAATAATTTTTGAGATGTTCAGAAGACAGGAGGAAAAAGTAAGTAACAAAAGCCTAGCTCGTATAGTTAGAATTCCTGTTCCAGTTTTATCTGCTGTTCGTAGTGAATTAGTAAAGGCGGAATTCCTGAAAACAAAAAGTCTTTTCTCCTCTCAGGCAAATGAATGGATTCAAAGTAAATTAAACCTTAAATTCAATCAAAAATTTTTTGCAGAATTCATTTCAGCCTCAACATTAAGTTTAACGCAAAATTATCTAGATTATTTTGACCCCGTGATAAAATATCTCAACACCCGTCCTTCTCCAGAATATAAGTATGATCAATCTCGTAGTACCTCTGACACGGTCATAAAAAGAGCATTATTGATGCTAAAAAATGGCGATGTTGAAGGTAAACGTATAGTAATATTAGGAGATGATGATGGAGTCTCAATTGCCTTGGCATTTCTTAATTGTGCCAAAGAAATCTTTGTAATTGATATTGATTCCAGAATACTTAGTTTTATAGATAATTTTTCCACTCAAAATAATCTTACAAGTATTTTGCACACACAGCTCTGGGATATTCGAACCACTCTCCCTCAAAAATGGAGGCAGAAATATGATACCTTTGAAACTGATCCTCCCTATACTGTTACAGGTTTCAAACTTTTTCTAAATCAAGCCACTAATTTACTAAGTTTAAAACCAGGGGGAAGGGGTTATATTTCTTTTGGTGCTAAAACACCAACTGAGACATGGGCATGCCAACAACATCTTATAACATCTGGTTATGCAATCGACGAGTTTTTACAAAATTATAATAGATATCATGGTGCTACACTAATAGGTAACGCTTCAAATATGTATGTAATTAGTTCAGTTCAACAAAAAAGACGTGTATTTGAGACAAAACAATCTGAATCTTCTATTTATACATTTGATGAAGCTAAAATTAAAAATCTACCTTCAGTTGGGTATCAAATCATTGCAGAATTTTATGGTGTGAAACAGGAATTTCTTGAAGATTGTCAGAAATTAAAAAATTTTATTGAGGAGGGAATAATTGAATGTAAGCTTAAACAAGAAGAAATTTTCATCAAGGAATATTCTCCTTATGGTTTGTCATTGATTGCAATTTTGGTTGAAAGCCATTGCCATTTACATACTTGGCCGGAGCATGATTATATATCACTAGACCTATTTGTGTGTGAAGAAGCGGAAAAGGCAGAACATTTATTTTCGTTTCTTCTTCAGAAGATTAATCCAATAGATTATCATAAATTTCAATTTTTCCGTGGAAGTCCCCCTTCAAAAAGCTGATTCCCTGATTTTTGGTGTTTTAATGAATCAAAAAGCAAAAGATAACGACGTGGAAGATAAATCTAATGTAGAAATAGGTTTTTTTAATGAATTGTTACGAAAATCGGTGCATTTATCTGTTTTTGCCATTCCATTAGCTTATCATTGGTTGAAAATAGAGCTAGGGTTCATTCAGATTTCTCTATTATTAATAGTATGTATTTGGCTAATACCTATGGAGATTTATAGATTAAAAATTAATCCAAACACTTGGGTTAATTATCTTACACGATCAGCTGAAAAAGAGGGAATCGCGAACTATTTAATAACTACAATAATCTGGTTTGTTGTGTTACTTGGAGTAAGTTTGGAACTTTATAGGATTGAGATAGCCGAGTTAGCCTTAGTGGCAACGGTAATGGGAGATTCTGCTGGAGCAATCATTGGTAGAGGAATAGGGAATGTTAAGCTTCCATTTACTAAAAGAAAAACCGTTGAAGGTTATATTGCAGGTATCTCAATAACCTATCTAACTGGATTACTATTCCTTATTATCATTGGTGTACCTGATTTTTTTCTTCCTCTATTACCAACCCTTGCATGGGGATTCTTTGATTTCTTTGAGGATTTACCTTGGTATTTTGCTGATAATATTTTCCATCCTCTAATTACTTTAATCCTGGCTATCATTCTTAAAATTGCCAATATTCTATAGATAAAGATTATTTAGAAGATGCAGGCGATTACTTTCTAAGAGTTACCATCATATTTGAATGGCATATCCTACATCCTTTTTCAAGGAAGCATTCCTTACAATATAGAATCTCACAACCTGAGTTCCCACATTTTACCGTTGCTATCTTTTTACAGATATGACATTGGTGTTTTAAGCCAAAAATGTTGTGAGTCTTAAAAATCCTTTGAATTCTAAGTATTATAAGAGCTGTTAAGATTATTGAAAACAGAATAAGAAGAGGTGTAAATAATGGAATACTAAACGGTGTAAAGGGAGGGGAACTGGAATCTAGAAGAATTTCCTTCAAACGAATCTGATAATATAGATTTTTTCCATAAAACGGATCACTTACATTGTTAAATGCATTTCCAGAAGAAGCTAAGATATCTACGTTCTTAGTATCTCCTGCCCTCATTCCCATCATCGCTTCTCGAAATCCAGCATTAGGAGGGACTCTAATATCTGGAAAATCGTCAATTATATCAGTAGGTACTGGTTGATCTGGGTCAACAACATATACTGTGCCTTCTTGGTCGTCCTCTCGCAAATTTTCGACCCACAAAGTATAATTAACAACAACAACATCTGTAATATCTACTCTAGTATTAGGTGTGACATCAATTCCATCCCCTAGCTTAGTAGGGGATGAAATTAGCAATAAATTAAAACAAAAAAGCGATATTAACATTATCAAGGTTTTTGATTTACTATGGTTCATTGCTAATCAACCTTTATTCCCATTCCATATATTCTTTTGCAAGAATTTTTGCTATAAATCTTTTTTTGATCGTGTTGTCGCAACTCTCAAATCTTTTGATTTTCTTTCTTCTTTTTAAGAAGAATTTTTTTATGATGATATGTATGATTGAAAAGATGTATGAAATTCCACGAATCACATTGAAAGGCTGGGCTGCGAATAGCATTCTTAGATCAGAAGGTATTGCATTTATAGCAATGACTCCAAAGGACGCACGTGATCGAATTTCTCAATTTAGCGGGAATAAAAAGCGCTATATCTTAATTTGTCCAAAACTAGACTGGTCTTGGTCAGATGTAGCCAATGAAGTTGTTGGAGTTGTCACAGATCATGGTACTAGAGTAAGTCGCGGGTCGGAGGTATCGGGTATTGTACAAGTTGCTGCAGTTCTCGGTACTAGAATAGCGACATCAGTAATACGTGAAGGAGAATTTATTGCTATTTTTTGCGAAGGAAATGAAGCGTTAGCCAAAGTATATTCTGAAAGAGAAGATTACAAATAAAAAACCTAGGACCGCCAGGGATAGATATAATTAACTAAGTTTTCCCTAATTGTTCTATACGGAATAGTCTTCCAATTCATACTAATGGAGTTTCTTTTAATAGTATTTATTTATGATTCATTATCTATTTCGGGTTCGGGTTCGGGTTCGGGTTCGGGTTCGGGTTCAATTTCTGTAACTTTTCGAACTTCTTTTTCTGCTAGTTTCAATTTGACATAGCTATCCCATTCATCCTGATTTTGTTTGAACTTGGCTTCCCATTCTGAATTTAGCGCGTTAATCTGATTGTTAAATTCTTCTTTAGAAGTTGCTAAAAGATTTTCTAACTCTGAAATTCGAGAATTCATTTCTGAGAAGTGTTTTAACATTTCTTCTTTTTCATCTTCAAGCGTTTTGTTTTTTTTCTCTATAGAGCGTATGTGTGCTTGAAAACCTTCATTTTCTTCCATTTTCCTTTTAAGAGATTCCTTATTTTCTTCAAACTGTTCTTCCTGTACTTTAGATACCTTTTTATTGGCACTACGTGCTTTTTTTGCAATTGATATGGAATAATTGTTTAAGCAATCTTGGTTAATTTTTAATAATTGATCTGAGATCTCTCTAATCAAACCCTCCACCATCATAGTAGAAACAGTTGTTCGAGAAGAAAGTTTGCGTGGTAATTCTCTAATAAAATTATCTCTTTTTTCATTTATCTGGTTTTTTGAATCTGTGATAAGAGTATCGAAAAGCTTCATTATATATTGGCCTAAATCTTGGTATTCAGACATTTACACGAACATCCATGAAGTATTGAAAGAAATCAAAAAAGCAATTGATTAGAAGATATAAATATCTGAAGATTTAAGTATACTTCCTTTATGTTAACCAAATAGAAGATCAATTCTTTGCAATTCATGATAATCAAATACTTCAATTTGATATTTTTACTAAGGATTCATAATATGATTTTGGGTTTAATCTGGTTAGTCGGTCGTTATCAATCTTTTGTTAATTACATACACCCCCTCGCTTTGAGTACAATTGAAAAAAAACACATTATAAATGATGTTTGAGCGTAAATGTAAATTCTAGTTGGTTTCTAGTATAAGAAGTGAATGTGTGTTTCGTAATTCTATCAATGTAGTAACTTTTAATTATTTTTACTCATGTTTTTTATGCAAACATTTAAACATAAGTATCTCTTTATGATGTTAGATACCGAAAACGTTCTCTTAAAAAGATCAGAGAACAGATCAAATCTGAAATAAAAATATAAAATCAATAGAAATCAGTTATAATGAGGTAGAATAATGTCATATCAAGATGCAATGAATTCTCTTCTACAAAATGGATTTGTAAATATAGTAACAATTCTTGACGCAAATGGAGGAGTCTATTGGACTAATCAGCCTGAATGGCAATTTGATGGAGCTGAAGTGTTAAAATCGTGGAAGAATAAAGAACCAGGAGTTAACATAGCAGGTACACGTTTTTCATCTATGGTTAATGATTTAGAGAGGGGTCATTATATCGCTCGAAATGTAGGAGGTGCAGGAACTGTCGTTATTGTTCGTGCTCCTAATGGTTATTTTTTCCTTACCTGGACAAGTGGTGAAGCAAACCTTCCTACAAATAATATACATGCCGAAGTCGCTAAAATGGCTGCTTTATTCAAATAAAACTAGGGCCTATAGTGGTGGTCCTTCATTTTCTTTTCTCTGTTATATCTAGGGATATAAATTCAAGTATAGTTCCTATTTTTTTACAAGTCACTTTTTATTTTTTTCCCCAAATTTCTTCTTACTTATTCATTATTAATTGGAATGCGAGTCAATCTGAAAATAACCCAATATTAGCAAAAAGAGAATATTCTAATGATAAAAGACCGATATCTCATAATTGATGAACTATCGAAGCTCTTAATTGATGTACGTCAATATTTTCTGAAAAATATTAACGGTCTTGATGATGAGAAAGAAGCAAGAAACTTCATTAATTCCTTCTTAATGCAATGCTTAATTTTGTGGTTTTTTCAGCTAAAGGGTTTTTTCAATCATAATACCTCCTACTTGATTACGAAGTTCAAAAATCTATCCCAAATCCCTGCTTCTTCTAAGCATGAGAATTATTTTAATTTTTTCAGATCTTTCTTGTCTAAGATAACAATTACTGCAAATTCTTTGTATTATAATGACATAAATTTTGGAGAACTAGTGATTCTTGGCCCATCGGTATTAGTTGTTGACAAAGAGAAATTGAAATCTCTTCAAATCCCAAATAATTGTTTCTATATAGAAAATAGAGTATTAGACATGCATATCTCATCTTCCAAAAGAAAAATGATAGATTTACCAATTTTCAACATTCTTGAAGGTAGGAATTGGGGAGAAGAACATATTGATGAGTATTTATTTGGAGCTATTTATGAGAAATTATTAACTCACTCAACAAAGAAAAAAATTGGGGCATACTATACACCAGAATCTATAACCGCTTATACTGCTAAATTAACCTTGGAAAAATATCTAATTGATCATATCAATGAAAATTTTGATTCAAATTACTTGTCTTTAGATGAGATTCTTAATTCTGACCGGGAAGACATTTTAATATGTCTATTAATAACTTCACAGAAAATTACAGTTCTAGATCCTGCTGTTGGGACTGGACATTTCTTAGAGGGAGTAATTAAGATTCTTTTACAGATATATAGATTACTTTGGAACTATTTCAAGAAAGAGAAAATCCAGAATTTAAGGCAGAGTATGAGTGGAATTGGGACGAATGATGCTTTTATAGGCCTTTTTGAAATAACAAATGAGCAGGAATTTATTTTTAATATCAAATATTATATTATAAATAATAATCTATATGGTTCTGATATTGATAGCAGAGTCATAAAGATTGCTCAAGCAAGACTATTATTATACTTAATGAAAAGCTTTAATCCTTCTTTTTTAAAAAGAATTGATATTTCAGCACTAAAATTTAATCTAAAGTGTGGAAATTCGCTTCTAGGCTTTAAAGAATGGCCACAGGAGCAATTGACTCGACAATTAAATCTTGACCCTTATTTTTTCAAAGAAAAGGAAAATGGAAAAGCTGTCTCATATAAGATTCCCATTAAGTATCAAAATCAGTTATCGAGAATCGAGGGAGAATTGAAAATACCAAAGGAGCTATTAAATGACATAAAATTTTTGTTGTTCGCTCTAACTGAAAATGAATTAAACTATTCTAATTTAAAAAAAGCAAAGGCAGTGATATCTCAACTTAACACACTACAAATACAAGCTACTGACTCTAGATTGATAGAATCTGCGAAACTATTATCTTCTCAACTTACACAAGCTCTACGAAAGATTTTTGATTCGCTTTATTCAATTCAATATAAACAAAATTTGGAAATATTAAACTCAATGAAGCTTTTTCACTGGCCATTAGAATTTCCAGAGTTATATTATAATAATGAAAGTTTTGATATAATTATTACAAACCCACCTTATTTAGGAGAAAGTGGTAATAAAGACCTTTTTAGGATATATTCCTCTTGTATGAAGGAATATTATGAAGGGAAAATTGATTTATGGTATTTATTTCTGCATAGAGCTCTTGATTTAATATCTTCAAATGCTTACTTGACGCTAATAACCTCCAATTATTGGATTACAGCGTCAGGGGGGGAAAAAATGCGACAAAGAATCTTTCACGAAACTTCTATTATTAATTTTATAAATTTTGGAGAAAATAAAGTATTTAGTAATGCTCAAGGGGTACACACGAATATCTTGACTTTGAAGAAAGGAAAAGTCCCAAATAATAGAATCCAAGTTGCTTTGTTTAATAAAATTTACCCCTTAAATACAGATTTAACTGAAAAGATTGTTGAGCAATTAAAATTTGGAATATATCAAAAAGAATTAGTTTTCAGACATTGGGATTCATACTTCCACTTTCTACCAGAAGATCTGAGAATTATCATAAATTACATGATTGATCATTCAAAAATTTTAAAAGAATGCGGATTTCAGGCTAAAGAGGGAATTGTTACAGGTTTAAACAAAATTACTAGCAAACAAATCAAAAAATATAACCTTAATAAAGAAGTAAAAGGAACTGGAGTATTCATCTTAGACAAAAATGTTCCACGAGATCTTGAAATAATTAATTCTTTCAAAACCAACGAACTTGAGCTGTTAAAGCCATTTTACAAGAATTCTGATATTTCTAGGTTCACAACATCATATCAAACCCAGAAAAGAATAGTTTACTTGACTAGGAAAAGTGTTGGCTTAGAAAGGTTACCAAATATAAAAAATCATCTTAAGAAATTTGAAAGAATTTTAATAGACTCATTGGATAACCCACCTTTCATTAATAGGCCACGAGAAAAAACGATATTTACAGGGTATAAAATCTTAACACCTCAACGAAGCACTCGAAATACTTTCGCTTATAATTCAGTGGATTGGCATGCTGCACAAGATGTGTATTACATAATAAGTGAAACTCAACCAAAAATTAGGTTGAAAAGTCTTCTCTTACTTCTAAACTCTAAACTTGCATTCTTTTGGTTTCATTGGATGGGAAAAAGAAAGGGTAATCAGCTTGAGTTATTTGGAGAACCGCTTAATCATTTTCCAATTCCAAAAGATTTTGATAACTATCAAAGTCTTAGTGATTTAGCTGATTTTATCCTCTTTCTTAGTTTATTTAAAGAATTAGATGGAAATTTAATGCAAATAAAAGATTATTTCGAGACTATTACAGAAACTATTATTTATGAAATATATTTTAAGGGAAATCTTTATTCTAACGAAAAAGAAAGTCTGAATGATTTCTCCCTATATCATTATGTTATGAAATCACTGAATGCAATTAATTTCGAGAATCATGAGCTTTTGACACAGCAAAGCTTGAATCATGACTCTCTTAGTGAAGATTTCTTGTTAAATCTGCGAGAGAATCAAGAGGAAATTCTTCAAACTATACTTGATACTTATGAAATCATCCAAAAAAATAAGAAAATAAGTAAGATCATGAATGAGATAAATTCTAATAAATGGATCATAAAAATTGAGAATTTTTATAATAATAACATGAATAATTTATGCTAATATTTTCTTTACTTCGTCGATAATAATGGGTAAAATTTCACCTGATTTCGCTTCGATACGAATATTAGCCATTTGATCCAGATTTGTTTCTCCCATGTTAACGATAATCAAAATAGAGCCTTTATTTTTAGCTATTAATGGAAAATTCGCCGCAGGAAACACACTTAGGGTGGAACCAACGCAGAGAATGACATCGCATAGTCTTGAGTGTTCATCCGCTGTTTTCATTTCTTTTTCGGGCATTGGGTCATTGAAATTTACAATAGATGAAATAATTCTTCCATTGCAATTAAGCTGAGAGCATCTAGGTTGATTTGACATTTCCTTATCAGTTCGATAACCATTTCCGTGTAAATGGTTATTCCACTTAATTTCTTCCTTGGAATAGCGTGAATCACATTTTAGGCATTTCATTATAGTTCTATTACCATGTAATTCAGCCATAAGCCCATTTGGAATTCCAGATTTGATATGCAAATTATCTACATTCTGGGAAATTATAAATTTAAGAATATCAAGTTTCAATAAATCGACAAATGCAAAATGACTCGCATTTGGTTCTATTTGATCCATAGGTTTACTAAGTGGTTTTGGTTTGAGTCCTTTTGCTTTAAGCGTCCAAACTCCTTCAGGTCCCCTATAGTCAGGAAGTCCTGATTCGGTTGAAATTCCGGCTCCAGTGAAAGCTACAAGATATTTTGAATTAGCAATAATTTCAGCGACTTTTTTGACACTACTATTTGTAAATGACATTTTTAACAACCTTGGTATTTCAAAAGAGATATGAAACGTTATGAAATACTTTATCTTACATTTATTATCCTTTGGCTTTATTAATTACCTCACTAATGCGAAAATTAAATAATCTCCTTAAGTAGTGAATGGGCATTCCACCACTCTGCAAGATAACATTATTAAAGAATTTATCGGAATAATAATTACCTAATTTCTGCTTAACTTCATCTCTAAGTTCAAGAATCATAAATTTACCTAGAAGGTAACTGAATTGATACCCAGGTGAAAAAGTATATCGCTTTAATTCAGCGAGAACAGCTTGCTCATCCATCCCAATTTCTTGAATCATGAATTCTCTTGCTTCTTCGAAAGTCATCTTGGATGTATGCAGTTTAATATCAACTATAATTCGTACTGCTCGCCACAACTGATCTAGAAGCTGAATAAACACTTCTTTTTTTCCTAGAAAACCTTTTTCTGCCATAATTTGTTCACAGTAATGAGCCCATCCCTCTACAGTCTCAGTTCCTTGAATCAGACTTCGTATGAGGTTAGGTTGTAGGTTAGCAGAAGTAAGTTGCACATGATGACCTGGATATCCCTCGTGAACGGCTGTATTTTTACAACTTGAATACGAATGTTCTTTCAGCATCTCTTCTCTCCCTTCTGTTGGAGTAACTATGTAGATTCCAGTTTGATCTTTTGAAAATTTCTCTGGGGATAAATAAGCTGCGAATGGTAATATAGGTATAAGAAAGGATGGAGTAGGTAATACTTGTAGATTTTCTCCTTCAGGGAGGTCCATTAAATCGTTTTTGTAGATAAAAGCACGTGCTTCTCTAGTCAATTCTGAAACATGTTCCAACACCATCTCGAAAGTAGGAGGATGATCGTTTTTTAAATTCTCTCTAATCTCCGCGACTGTTTTATCGGGAAAAATATCTTTTCCTAAAATTTCCATTTCCCTCTTAGTTTCCTCTAAAGCTTTTTTTCCTATATCAAGAATTTCTTCTGGTGTTTTACCGATTTTTCTGAGTTCGACTAATCGTGAAAACTTTTGAGGGCCTATAATCCATTTATGGTTTGAATTTGGTAGTATTTTCTTGGTTAACCATTCAGTATACTCCTGAATTGCGTCAATAGTAATTTCAATAGCTTTTTCTAACTCATTACATAATTCTTCTGTTAGATTGGGTTTCAATGTATGAAGAATTAATTGCATAAATCCAATAGTTCTTGGGCCTTCTTCGATAGCTAGTTCTATCCACATTTTCACAGGAAATTGATAAGTTGATTTTGTTTCTTGTAGATACTTTGGAGTTGCAAGTAATCTACCAATTATTGATTTTACTCTAGTTTCAATAGGAGCAAATTCTCTGGAGTAGAGAAGATAAATTGCTTGAGCAATCAACCCAACACCACCTTGACCAGGAGCACCACTCCTCCAAAATGAAATTTCGTTTGCCTCAAACAATTGCAAATCCAAAAAATACTTTACAAGGTCGTAATCGAGTTTTCCTTCTTCTGAAAGGGAATCATAATTAATTTCTTTAGATAAACTTTCCTTTTGTTCCATACTAAGAATGATATTTTTTTCCATGGCTTTGAGTGACCCATCATGTAATATATGGTCATATTTTTCGTGTTTATAACCCAAAAAAGTTGCGAATACAGGATTTAGATCCATTTGTTTATCAAATTGCTTGAGAAATAATTCTTTTAATTTATCGTCTTCATTCATAACTTTCAGCTCTTACTACGAATACAAAATTAAAAAATAAGAATTTTTTTTCGAATTCATATTATAATTAGTTAATGAAAGGTAATTTTAAAGGTAATTTAATTTATATCTATAAATGAAAAATTCACTTCCATCTCGCCTTTATCATAACGATTTTTTGAGTTTTATAGAAAAATCTTGGTTTGGTGAAAAGAATGAGTATAGAAGCTTTTATTTTTGATCTTGATGGCACCATTGTCAATTCAACGGAAGTTCAGTGGTATGCATTTAATGAGTATCTAGAAAAAAGCTTCAGGGTAAAAATACCTTGGATTGATTGGACAGAGGAGTACTTAGGGAAAAAATCTTCAGAGATATGGAATCTAGTTGAAATCAAACATGGGATTTCCATTGATATAAGTATCGCGCAAAGGAAAAGAAGAAAGATATATCAAAACCTCGTGGAGAGTGGTAAATTAAATGAAATCAAAGGTTTTTCTGAGTTCTATTCTTGGTTAGTTAATCATTTTTCTAATAATATACCTATTGTAATTGCTTCAAATGGTCATCCAACGTCTATAGAGACATCATTAAGAAGAATTGGATATTTAAACCGCATTAAATACTATAGTGCAATAGAAAATCTCGAAATAGTATCCAAAGATCGTCTATATGAGATGGTTATCGAAGACCTTAATGTAAATCCAGAATGTTCATATGTTTTCGAAGATTCTCCTCTTGGTGAAGCTGCTGCGAAAAGTAATGGAATAAAAACCATCATTATTAATACAAGTGGTCTTTCCGATCATTTTTTTAACACTGACTTAATTTTTGCTGATTATACTGTTCCTTCTTTGTGTTCGTATTTTCTGAAAGAATAATCTGCAATCTTTTTAAGTTTTAACTATTCTACTTCTCAGATTTTTCACATAATCTGCGTTTACAATCGTTTCATGATAATCATTGGCAATTAATACCCTCCAGACATTCCATAATGCCCGATTGATCCCCCCTTCTGTTCCAGGCTTATGTAAAATTTTATTTTCGAAGAATCAAATGAGATTCAATCATTCACTTAAAATATGGGATATCATTAAAAATTAGAAAGAATTTTGTAGTAAAAAACAGTATTTGGGCAATTTGAAATGTCAGGAACTCTCTCTAAGATCATTTTTTTACCTTTAAACAACATTTCTTCTAATAATTCTAGGTTTAAATTAATTTTTGGAGAGAAACTCGCAATATTGAAAACATTAAATACCTTAGAAATCTCCAAACATCCACGATTAATATTTATAGACTTATCTATGTATCTTTTGGAAAAGGTTGATTATTTAAATAAAACAGGAATTATAAATAGATTTGTGAAGAAATTCAATAATTTAGATTCAACTTTTTGGATAGAAACATCTAAATTATCTATCGAGTGCAAATTTTTTCTAGCTAATGATGGTTTTTTGGCAATAAAAGTTAATGGGTCAATAAAATCACAATTGAAATCAACTTTAGATCGAATTTTTGGGAAAAATAATTTTGTTAATGAGATAATAATCAATTCTCCTTTCAAACTTACTTACGGTTGTAACTCAGAAGTTTTTGAAAGAACGGATTATATATTGCTTTATTCAAAAAGCCCAAAACCCAGAATAAACCCTGTTTTGAATGATAAGCAAAGTGGTGGATATTGGCATTCTTTTGTGTCAAAAGGCCAAGGAACAGCAAAAAAATTCATTTTTCATAAAGAAGAGGTTATTTTATCTCCTCCGTCAGGGACTCATTGGAAGCTAAAGCAAGATAAAATACTTAAATTATGTTCTCAAGGAAAGATAAGATTAAATAGAAAAGGAAGTCCTGAATACTGGGTTCCTTTGAAGAAAGGACAAATAATTGATACTAATTGGTTGGATATTCCAAGCTTCATACTTATGGTTGAAAAAATTCTCATTTCATCAAAACTATATGAAAGGCTTATCCGTTTATGTCTCAATAAAGGGGACATTTTTATGAATTTAAGTCTAGATTCATCTTTATCATTACTTGTGGCAAAAAAATTGGATTTAAACTTAATAGGAATTGGAGAGAGCAAGAGTAATATCGAGACAATATTGCTAGATTTGTGCGATAATGAGATAAATCTTTCTATGTATGAATTAATATCTAAGAAAGCTAAAACAACTCACGAACCTAAAATTAATAAAGAAATTCAATATGATTCTGAATCCAAAACATTTTCTAATAAAAACAAGTTGTCTCTGGTCGAATTATACCCTGTTAATCACTCAAAAACGAATCTTAAAGGAAAAGATGATTGGGAGAACCTCCTAGTACATAGTGATTGTTTAAATGTATTAAATGTCCTACTAAATCAAATAAAATCTCAAGTGAAAGTGATCTATATTGATCCCCCCTTTTTCACAGGTACGGATGAAAATATAGTAATTCCTGTGAGAAAAAGAGGCAATGAATCTGAAATTCTTCAAACGCATGATTTAGCCTATAATAATGTCTTACGGCATTCAGATCCTGTAGGTTTCTTTACTATTTGGTTAAAAGAACGAATAACATCAATGAAACCATTACTTAGAGAGGATGGATTTATATTTGTTCGATTTGATTATCATTTTGGACACTACGCCCGAATGGTTCTAGATGAGGTTTTTGGTCAAAATAATTTTGTAAATGAGTTTTTAGTACGAAGAATGAAGAAAAATCTTTCAAAGAAACAAGAATTTAGGCAAACACACCTTATTATCCATTCTGATTCTCTTTTTGTATATAGAATGAGCTCTAAAGCGAGATTAAAAACGGAAGAAATTAATAAAAAAAGAAGGAAAAACCAGGATGAAATAGAAATCCAATATCGCGAAGATAATTTATGGATTGATATTGCGGGATATGAAAAAGCGAAAAAAACATTATATCCAACCGAAAATTCAGAATCCCTTCTTACACGTATAATTCAAATAGCATCGAATAAAGGAGATATTATTACGGATTTTTTCTGTGGCTCTGGCACAACTTTAGCGATTGCAGAGAAGTTAGAGAGAAATTGGATAGGAGTTGATATTGGACACTATTCCGTGCATGAAACAAAAAAAAGAATTCTTAGGATTCCTAAACGAAAGCAGTTCTCTCTTTATAGTTTGAAAACCTCACCCTTTTTATTACAAGAAAAAAAACAGCATCAAACTAAGGAGAAATACCTTTCTTTTAAGACTAAAAATTCCTCTATTATTCATTTAGAGGTTAATACAGAGAATTTTCAACTAGAAATGAAAATAGTAGATTTCGTTCCATATCAGCAGAATCGATTATTCTTGGGTAATAAAGATTCAGATAGCATAGATTTTAAAAATTATATTGATAGTTGGATGATTTGTTGGAATTATGAAAGTCAAATCTTCTCGGTAGATTGGCATTCAATTAGAGAGATAAAAGGAAAAAAAATACTTAAATCAGTTGATGTTTTTGCTTCGCATAAATATCCCAAAGCTGGGAAGTACATAATCGCCTCAACACTAATTGATATTTTTGGCAATACAATCAGGTATAGATTTAATATAAAAATTTAAAATTGTAATTAGAATTAAACAAAATGCAATTTAACTAGATGTGATTTCTTATGACCGTATATCAATCTGAACTATCGCTTAAACAGACATATGAAGGTGATATCATCGATATTACTTCAGAAATTAGTCAAATAGTATCAAAATCAAGCATACAGGAAGGAATTGTTTCAATATTTAATGCAGGCTCTACAGGAGCCATAATTACTTTGGAGTATGAACCTGGATTAGTAAAAGATATTCCAGATTTTTTAGAGAAAATCATTCCGAAAAATAGAAACTATTATCACGAACAAACATGGCATGATGGCAATGGTCACTCTCATGTTAGAGCTTCATTGCTAGGCCCCTCTTTAACCGTACCAATTATTAATAATAATGTAATTCATGGAACATGGCAGCAAATCGCTTTTATTGAATTGGATGTCAAACCTAGGAAAAGAAAATTATATATTACAGTTATTGGAGATTAGCAATGTGTTCCATCCTCTCATTAATTGCACAGCTCAAAAAAAGCTATAATTGATTGGATATTTCTATTGAAAAAATGGATTTTATATTTCCATATATCAGTGATAAAATAGATAAGAATCTATAAATGATTTTACCGATTAGAAGATTAGAATATAGGGATTGTGATCTTTCAAGTGACTGTGTTTGAAGAAGCACGAGAATTCTTAAACAGTTCTATTAGAACTTATGTAGGTGCGACTTCTACCTTTGATAAATTATTTGCTGTGAAATTAATAGTTATAAGTATGATCGTTGCTACTGATGCTCTAATAGAGAACATTGGATACTTAGGTAAAGATACCCCGTTTCATAGCTATATTGAGGAATCAAATTTCTTTCTTCCTATGGCAGCATATGACCAAAGGGTTTCAGATTTAATATTACTTGAAGAAAAAAACCTTATTCCGTCAGAATTGGAGCTATCTCGTCGTTTACGAAAAACATTGGACACTTTTAAGATTGTTTATGGGAAATATGGTTTGAAAAACTTATTAGCAATTGATATTAAGCAATCTATAAATGAATCTCAGTTTTTCATTATTGATATTCAAGAGATTGTAAAAAAAATAGGACTTTGAATTAAATCCTATCAATTTAGAAGAAAAAATAGATTTTTTAAAAAAAAGGTGTAAAATGCAGTAATAATTAGGCTTTTGTATAAGATCTCTGTTCACGAACCCATTGAGTTGGATTCTCAATAATTACTGGTTTGGCAGCTGCACCTCTTTTTACCTCAAAATGTTCAAGTCCAAGTCCTTTCGCTAATTCTTTAAAACGGTTTCGTATCGTCACAGGAGTAGTTCTTGCTGGAATTGCAATTTGTTGCTGAGTTCGACGTTCACCAGTTTGAATTGACGCAATATAAACCGCTGCGGCGGCTAAAGACATAGGTATTTTTCCAATAGTAAGTTTTTTCTCCTTTGCTTCAACAAGGAGATCAATTGCCTTTTTTCTAGTATGCATTGTTAGACCTAGATTTTCAGCAAGGCGATTTACGAGGGTTACTGGATCAGTAAAGGTGCTGCTAACTTTAATATTTTGCAGGAAAATGCGAATGCACCGGCCTAGCTCTTTAGCTGAAATGTTTGCTACTTCTGCAGTATCTTTAAGGGTTACTGCTGAACCTTTCTTTCTACAAGCAAGATAGATTGATGCACCCATCATCCCAGTTACTGAACGCCCTTTGATTAAATCTTGTTTTAAAGCTAGTTTATAGAGAAGGACAGAAGTTTCACAAATATCATCAGATAAATTTAAATGCGATTTTATTCTTTTAAGTTCCATTAAAGCACTCTTAAGATTTCGAGACGTTCTGCTCTGAATTCTTTCATCCATCTGTGTTAATCGGGCAAATTTAGCCTGTGTATTAGTATTAAGTGTCTTTCCATACGAATCCTTAGTTTTTCCACCAATAACCGTTCTCATATCACGATTATTCAAAGCAGTCGTAGGTAATCCTACTCGTACCTTAGATTTTTCTTCTTCAGAAGTATATGCTCGCCATTCGGGTTCACGACTAAAAAATACGCTATTAGCGACCAACCCACAGTCTTCACAAATTATTTCTCCGCGTTGTTCATCATATAACAACGCATTACTTTTACACTCAGAACAATTCTCAACAATCATACATTTCTCACCAAGTAAATGCATATTCAGTAAGGATAATTCTGAAGTCTTCATTTATAAACCTATCTATCAAAATAATGTGTAAAGTATAATTATATAATGTGTATTATATTAGTATATAAATAGAATAGAAAAAAAGAACTCAAAGCTGGAAAGTTGGTAGATGTTCCTCATATTTTGAGCTAGTCTCGGGAAAAGTCTTCAAATGAGATCCTAACATGGACCTAAAAGAGAATTGATGTCATTACATAATATCCAGAATGAACATTAATGTTTTTGACGAATAAATTACTAAGGTTATTATTTAGTGAGATTTTCATTCCAGATTCTCGGGACCAGAGGTAAGAAAAGTAGTTTAATGCCAATTAATAAGAGTAAAATAATACTTGTTAAAAAAAATGAATAAAATTAGGTGATTTAGGAATTTAGGTTTTTAATTCACCTTTATATTACACATGTGACACCCATCATGAACTACTCCAAATTTTTTATGAAAACCGCACAAGAAACCACTCTTCTCAATGAATTTTAGTACTCGTTGAACTTCTCTGGGCGCTGAAGCTTCGTCTTCAGCAATCTTACGTGCAGATTCATTAATTACTTCCATAATTTTTGGATCAAATTCGACGGCTCCTCTTACCCCTTTTTTGTATTGGGAAATTGCAGGCTCAGTTAGACCAAACCGTTTTGCTATCTCCTTTTGTGGAAGTGAATGCTCATATATTAGTCTTCTAGTAATTTTACGTCGTATTGCAGGGAGTACGAACCACACTATTACTTCTTGAGGTTGTACAAGCTTTTTAAAGCGTTTTTTCTTTTGCATATTCATGTTTATCAGACTTGAAGAAATTCTTTTATTCAAAAATTCTCTCTAAAGACGCTCTGTTTTCAGATAAGTCATTTTAAGAGATTATATTCCCTGGTAAAGCCTTTAGCCATCACTACTTAACAATCGTTATTGTCATTATAAAAGTGTTTTCAAAAAATAAACGCATTAATCAGTTTATTATATCAATAGGTAAATCTTATGGAGAAGGCCTTAGTAGGTAGAAAGGTATTTGTGAACTACACACACCTAAAGGAGTGTGCTTCCTACGAGTCCGCCCAACCGTTTTTCTCTAGGAAAAATGGAAACTCTCGTTTTATGTTTGGCTGTGTGTCGTAGATTACCCCTGATAGTACTATCAAAGATAATCCGTCCACAGGGTATTACGTGAGAGCAGCTCCTACGAACTGCCTTTCATCACCTGAAATAAGGTTCAATTGCTGTTACTTCATTTCTACCTACCAATTAGGTCAGTAATTCGATTACCTTGTGTTTCTTTTCTTGGTAATAGTTTACAAAGTATTAGCTATCTGTTCAAAATAATTCTGTTCATTCCCACTTGGAAATTCTATAGAGAATTTCCTTTACAGCATATTTATCCTATCTTGGCAGGAGATATTTATAAAGTGCGGCCATTCATCCCCCAAAATCAAAAGTTATGAAGTACTGTGAAAGGAGGGGACTTCTAGCATTTCTGTTAAAATCAATCTTCTTTGGAAATATAGAACAGTTAAAATTCCTCAATTAGAACGACGTTAAGATGAAAATAATTGGTTTGTGATATCCAAAAACTGAATTCTTTTCCCTATGATAACTTTTCTGTGTATTAATTTCCAAATTCTTAAAAAGAAAGTAAGCGTGAGCTACTTAACGCGAATTAATCATTCTTTTGTTTTGAGGTTTACTTGTGGAAGATTCAATCATTGAAAATGCGTATCAGATTCAAGATTGTATTCTTTTGCTTCCACAACCTAGCGAAAATGATCAACTTATCTTGAATGTAGAAATGCGAAAACTTCTTTCCTCAGCTCATTACGAAGCGGTAAAGGAACACACCCTAAACCCAAATAACAAACAGTTTTTATTTTCATCTTATCAGCTACAAGAAATTAAGTATGAAATTGATTCAGATATTGATTCTACCATAATCATTGTTGGTGCTCATTTAACTCCAAAACAAGGAGTTAATCTTGAAGAATTTTTTGAAAGAGAAGTCATAGACAAATTTGATCTTGTCTTAAGAATCTTTGAAGCCCGTGCAATGACTGAGGAATCAAAGCTCCAGATTGAATTAGCCCAGTTAAAGTATGAACATCCAAGGAAGCGGTTACGCCTAATGCATCAGCTTGGATTAGAGGGAGCTTGGCATACCGAGAGAACTGGTTTTTGGGGACCTGGAGAAAATCCATTGAATATCTTTGAGGCTAACATGACCAAAAAGGAGGCTCTCCTTAAAAATAAACTATCTGATTTGAAAAAACAAAGAGAAAATAGGAGAAAATCTAGAAAAAGGCGTCATTTTGATAGTCTTTACGTTTGTATTGTTGGTTATACATCAGCGGGGAAATCGACTTTGCTAAATTCCTTGGCGAGCTCTACTGCCTCAAGCGTAAGTTCTCGATTGTTCGAAACTCTGGATACTAAGGTCCGAAGTTTTCAATTGGATGATCTAGAAATATTCATTACTGATACAATAGGATTTATTGAGGATCTCCCTACATTTCTAATTGATTCATTCAAATCAACTTTGGAAGAAAGCCTTGCAGCGGACATCATTTTGATTGTTGTTGATGGGAGTGAACCAATAGAGTATATTTTGAAAAAGTACAAGATCTCTCTTCAAATTATTTCTGATTTGAATACTCAGAATCAAAAATTTTTCATTCTAAACAAAATTGATCTCCTAACTGATAAGTCACATAAAGAACTGCTTAATATATTAAAAAAAGAATTCCCTAATCAGAAGGTGATCTCAATTTCTGCCATGAATGATTATTCTTCATTATTGGAGGAATTAAGTTATCTTAGACCTAAAAAGAGGTATAAATGTCAATTCAGTCCTAATCATAAATTTCGTTCTTTTTGTCATGATTTCACTCAAGTGGAACATGAATCATTTGAAAATGATGATTGGGAACTTATAATTAGTATTCGTAAACCTGAACATGGCGTTGAAATATTAAAGCAAAGAGCTCTTAAATGGGGAGTTCACTTGAAACTAGAGGTAATTTAAAGTGAAATTTGGATATTTTTTTGTACCTATCATTTTTGCTTTACTAATCTTTAGCGCAAATAATCTTAAAGGAGTTATTGGAGAAATAGACCCAAGCTATCAGTGGAATCTTTTGGATGTAGGAGTTGATGATGCTTGGGGATATACTAAGGGTAATTCGAATATAACTGTTGCCGTTATTGATAGTGGCGTTGATTTTTCGCACCCAGATTTAATTCATCAATCATGGCACAATCCTGGAGAAATTCCAAACAATGAAAAAGATGATGATAATAATGGATATTTGGATGATACTGTAGGTTGGGATTTTCGTGATGGTGATAATGATCCTTCTCCTGGACACGTTCATGGAACTTTTATTTCAGGATTGATAGCAGCTGATGATGATGACAATTTATCTGTTGGTGTTGCTCCAAATGTACGTATTATGGCATTAAGATTTTTTAAAGGCGACGGTCTAGGTTGGGATCATCAAGATTGGCCTATGTTTATAGAAGCAATTAATTATGCTATTGATAATGAAGCGGACATCATTCATTTATCACTGCAAGCATCTGGAATACCACCATCTTCATTCTATGACGTACTAAAAAGAGCCTATTATAATGGAATTCCAATAGTTAGCGTTACAGGGAATCTCTTTGAAGGAGAAGATCCATCCTGGGTGAGATACCCAGGTAACTATTCAGAAGTAATTGCCGTATCAGCTACAGATGAAAACCGTGAAATTACTGATTTCTCGTGTTATGGCACAGAAAATGAGATCTGTGCTCCTGGTGAGGATATTTATTCAATAGAGCCAGATAATGATAACCTTGTAATGAGTTCGGGAACCTCTTTTGCCGCTCCATTAGTCTCGGGAGCGATCGCTCTCATGCTATCACTTAACGAGAATTTATCAATTGAAATGATAAGGGAAATTCTCCATGAAACGAGTACTGATCTAGGTGAAACTGGTAAAGATGACCTATATGGTTTTGGGTTGTTAAATGTTTCAGCAGCCCTTGAATATACTTTAATATATTCTATGAATACTACAACTAGTCACTATGAATCAGAAAGTTCATCTACTAATAATAAAACTGAATTTAAGTTTTCTGTTTTCATGATTAGTCTTATCATTACTTTATTCTACAAAAGAAAAAAAAATCCACAGAAATGCTAGAATATTACTTAACTTTATCAAACGATTTTTAACCTAACTACACCAAAAGCCCCCTTCCTTTTTATTCACTTGTGAATACTGGTTCTAGACATTCATGATTTGTCACGAATCTGTAATTCTTGAAATTGCAATCTTAAAATTGATGATATCTCTGTTAATAGTGCTTCTGACTGTGAATCAGTAAAATTGAAGCTTTTAGCAATTGCAAAATCAAGGTCTTTCTTTATTTGACAGCTAATTTGGTTTGGAATTGGTGGTAACTTGATTTTTCTAATTTTATCAAATTCGTTGATGATTAAAGCTCTGTTTTGGTTAGATATTTTGGTTAAATCAATGAATAAGGATTCATTCATATAATCCATTATCTGTAATCTTCCATAGGAACCTCCAATCTCACGTCGGCAAACAAGAAAAAGAACGAGAAAAAAAGATGAATTAAGCCATGCAGCAAGTAATTTGGAGTCATCCTTTGATAAATTCCTGATTACATAAAAATTTTTAGTACTAGGGATTTCATTATCTAGAAAATGAGCCATCACACTTGTTGTTGATATACCAAATTTATCTATTAGAAATAATCGGCCATAAGGTTTTTTTGTTTTTAACTGATTGTAAATGTGTGAAATCCATTCTAAGCCAAATTTTTTTCGTGCGGGAATAGTAAAGCGTTTAGATCGTTCATTATACTTTTGGAACCACTTTTCTGATGCTTTAGAAGAGTGTGTTAGAAATAATGCAAAGTCACTAACTTTAGGAGAAATATATTGATTATAATTTCCAGGTTTTCTTAGGATTTTGATAAAATTATCTTTAGAAATAGTTAATAGAAGACTATCTAAACTAGCTCTATTTTGAGATTTTATACTTATCAATTCATCATTAACAGCATGAATTGCCCAATTTTGATTTGGTATAAAGAAAAAATTAGGCCCATACATCTCCACTCCACGTACTATATCTAAACCAAGATTTTTTCCTGATTTAAGAAGATTTGTTTTAAGTAATTGTTTTCTAAGATATAATAGCTTTGGGTTTTTAAGAAATACAGTCCAATTCCACTCTTTAGCTAGTTTCTCTTTTGATGTTATGTTTTTTGTATCTATACGCCATTTTATATCCCTATTTATATTGGAAACACCAAGAAATTTAATATCGTACGTTATAGGGCTTTTTAAGCGTTCTGCAATAAAAATTATTTCGCGTAAGCTACTATCTTCTGAAAAAGACTTGTTGTCAATTGAAGATGCAATAATTTGTATTCTATAGTTTTCTAGGAGAAAACTTCTCAATCCTAGTGAGTATTTTGAAAGAATAGTTGAAGCAGGAAGAATTGCTGCTAGCATACCCCCAAATTTTAGGTATCGGTCTGCTAAAAATGTAGAAAATATGTGTAATCCAGGTTGTCCGCTTATATAAGGTTTATACTGTTTTTCTAATTTATTCAATCTATTTTTCCAAGTCTTTTCTATTCTATGAGTTCGTGTAAAAGGTGGGTTCATCAGTACTAAATCAACTTTATCAAACTGGGCTGGATCTTCCGTTTCATTACTTATTTCGAATGCGTCGCCAATGGAAGCATGTATGAGATTCAAATCTTGACTATTTTTTGAAAAAATCATGACCATTCTACAATAAGCTAGAAGAACTGCTGATGGCATCAGATCATTGATTTTAACAATTGGAAAACCATTACTAGGAATAATTTTTTCTAAATACGCAGCAATCAATCTTCCAGAACCACAAAATGGATCAAAAATAATGGAAAAATTATATCTATGCAAAAGGGAGACTATCACGTCTGCAGATCCAGAAGTTGTATAATTCACTGCTAAAGTCTTTCTATCCTCATATGTCAAGGTTTGTTGAAGGAAGGTACCTAATACATCATTTGAAAACATCCTTTCCATTTTAGGAATTTTCAGTTTTAAAAGTGATTTTATTATGCTTTTTTCGCTTAAAAATTGAAATAAAGTTGTTATGAATTCCCAAATGGCTAAGGAATTAGGATTGAGTTTTTTTAATTCTGTAAGTTTTTTTAAAATTTCATCTAGAGAAATAAAAGCCTTAAAATTATTAAAAAATGACAATATCCATAATCCAGAAAGAATTGCAATATTAAACTCCGATTTATTAGTCATTTGATATTTAATAGTAATAAAATCTTCTGGAATTTGACACATTTCTGTTAATCTGTCAATATTGCTTATTATTGCCTTAATCGATTCTAATTCATGATTTATGGGAGAAAGTGGCACTATAAATCCCAAAACACATTTTAATTGGACTTTAAGCTAGTTTATAATGCCTGTATTAAAATTTGTTCACTTACTCTCCCTCAGTTTTATTTTTATATTAATATTTTTTGGGAATTGTAGATTCCTTAATTACACCTCATGAAATCTCGCCATAAGTAGATTTGTTAGAGGATTCATTATAAAAATAATAATGTGATCTTTTGGTTTACCTGATCTAAACCTTGAGTCTCTGGTTCTTTTTTTTGGGAAAGATTTCTGCTAATTATTGTTAGTTCATATTGCAATTGAAACATTAAAGGAATTAGTCGATCAATGTCAGAATTACCATTCTTAGAAATGAATCCCTGCATACTTTTAAACATGTGACTAATTTGAGAGAATCCTGTCATTCCAAATAATCCTTTTAAGCTATGCATTACTCTGATCAGGCTTTTTAATGCTTCTTTGTTTGAATCATCCCTAGCCAGAATTTTTAAACATTGTTTTAACTGATTTCTGCGCTCACTCAGCTCAAGAAGCATGATTTCTCTTAATTCCTCGATATCTGTCTCAGATAAAGTCACTATACTTCAACTAATTAGTTACTGGTTAATTAATACTATTCTTTCGCTCCTTTAAAACATAGGTTTTCTCATCGAAATGAATGAATTCAAGCAAATAACTTGGAAACGAGGTCATTTACTTCTGCAATCTTTCCTAAATCACCATTATTACTCTCATGGATTTTATGTACAAGTTTAGTTATCTCATTGTGTATTTCTGTTTCATAGGATGAATTCCAGTTAATAAATCTAAATGGTATAACTTTTAATGGCTGTTCGGAAAATTCTACAACTCCTCCACGGATTAGGCCTTTGTTTCTAACCCAGTTAAACACTTCTCTACTATTTAAGAAAGCAGAAATATACTGTATTGATTCTCGAATCCAATTAAATTTCACTAAGACTGTAACATCCTGAGTTGCAAATACACCTTTACCACAAATTGCGAATCTCAAATGTCCTCGTTTATCGAATCTGTCTTTACAAGGCACGCTAATTTTAATTTCTGCATCCCTCATTAACTTAAAGTTACGTAAGAAGACCCATTCCCAGTAGGGGATTAATCTGTTATACTGATAGCGATTTTTTAGAAGATCTTTAAACGGCTTTAGTTGTTCGAATAAGTCTGGATAATCTGTTTTTAATGCTTCCTCTGATGGGATAATATCTGGTTTAACAAAATAATAATCTTGTAGTTTAGTAACATAGTACCTTCTAATATTTCTTGCCTTAACAACAGGAATAACCAGCTTTGACTCTTTAGATGAAAATTGTCTTTTTGAATCTATCCTGAAAGCTTTATCAAGGCCACTAACCATTCCATTTCCGATATCGACTATATCACCTAGTCTCGCATACCGTGATTGTGGATATTTGTTCTTAGATCTGGTTTTTGGAAGATAGTTATCTAAAGGGAAATGAGAATGATTCATATAATAATGCAGTTTTCCTATTTTTAATTTTTGAAAATCCTTCTCTGATAAATTAAGTGATCGAATGTCTTCTGCTAAGAATAGGGAAGAATAGTCAACCATCTGATCCTCAACTAGTTGCATGGTTGCTATCTTACATGATTCTTCAAACGATTTTAAACTGCTTTCGATATCTGAGGGGAGAAATTTCCAAGGAACAGACTTCTTAGGTTGGTTCGTGTAAAAAACTTCAATTTTTCCATCTTTTAAAAAGTCATTATTATCTGATAAAGGCGTTTTGATAATCTTAGTTATTTTTTGGATAATTTGATTGGTTATTTTCCCTTTATGCCAGTAGTTGACAATTTTCACATTTTTCAAACGTAAATTTTTTATATATTTAAAAATGATCAGATTAAGATTGACATTTGGGAAAATACGAGATTCATGGAAGTTAATTACAAGTTCTAATGATCCATTATCCATTAAAAATCTTCTTAAGGGTTCTGCATGAAGTGTTTGCATCCAAAAGACGGGAGTGATTAATATTAATTCTCCTCCATCAGTTAGATGATCAACACTCTTGAAAATAAAAGGTTGTAAAATATCAGATAAACCGTTCATTCGTTTCTTCCAAAATGGAGTGGAACTTAAATATTGCCGCTGCTTATTTGCTATATTCTTCCATCTTATATAAGGAGGATTCCCGATACAAATATCATATTTCTTTTCTGATGAAAATTCGAAGAAATTTTGTTTTATAATTGGAGTTGCTGATTCATTTTCTAATGAACTATCAATTTCTATTCCAGTAATATTAAAAAATCCCATTTTATCAAGAATGTTGAGGAAAACTCCTCTTCCTGCACTCGGTTCCAGAATTTTACGATTATTTGAACCCTCTGAGATTAGAGATACCATAAATTCGGCTATTAGAGATGGAGTGAAGTATTGACCAAACGATTTTCTTCTTAAATTCTTCTTCTCGTTATTATTTAGAAATATTAAGTTCTCCTTGGATATGTATTCAATTGGTTGTTTCTCTTATTTTAGAAATTAGCTTAAATTATTTTTATCTTTATTTACATTTCACACGAGTAATTAGCTCTCGTAATTCCAAAATATCGGAGTCGAGAGGGATAAGTTTTTTTTGTGTGCCCTCGGATAATGGAACAGCCTCAATTTTCTCACCTCTAAGGCATACCATCAATCCAAATTTTTTTTCTAAAACCAAATTTGCAGCATGGACGCCTAGGCGTAATCCCTGGATTCTATCAAAAGAGTTTGGAGTACCAGCTCTCATTGTGTGTCCTAAAATTACTTCTCTAACTTCGAATTCTGAATCATAGATTTTAAAATGCTCTTTTAAATCCTTACATTGTTCTAGCTCTTTTACTAACACATTTGACATATTCAATTTTGAAAGTAATGGATTTCCAAAATCATCTTTCGGAAGAGCGTTAATTATATCTTGAGAAATTGTCTTAAAATCATACTTTAATGAATGATCTGTTGGTATAGCTCCTTCACTGCAAGCTATAATGTGATACTTTCTGTTAGCTTTGACTCGGTCTCGTAGAACATCAATCACATCTTTTTGGAGATCAAATGGTTGTTCTGGTATGAGAATAATATCAGCACCAGTAGAAATTCCCCCGAAAAGAGTTAACCAACCTGTATCTCGTCCCATAATTTGAATTACAAAAATTCTTTGGTGAGAACGGGCAGTAGTTGTTATATTATCCATCGCATTTGAAGCTAATTGGACTGCAGACCAGAAACCAAATGTGTAGTCGGTACTTGAGAGATCATTATCAATAGTTTTCGGAACACCCACCACATTGGCTTTTGCATATTTGTTCATCGCTGCTGCAACACCTAGCGTGTCGTCCCCCCCAATTGCAATTAATGCGTCTAATTCGAGCAATTTCAGTCTATCAGTTAGATCTTGGGCAATGCTCTTGGTCGCATTTTCTCGTTTTAAAGGATCCTTAATTTTCTTAATGTCTTTATATGGATTAGTACGAGATGTATAGAGTAGTGTACCGCCAATAGTGTGTAAATCATCTAACTCACTAACATTAGAAAGGTTTCGTGTCTTCTTTTCAAGGACTCCTTTCCATCCCTTTTCGATTCCAATCACTTCATGTCCTTTACTACTTATTTTTAAAAGAATTCCATAAAGAACACTATTTAAGCCAGGACAGTCCCCACCACCAGTTAAAACACCAATTTTCATAGAATATCACCTATCTTTCTGGAGAAAATTTATTAAGTTCCACTAAAAAAAACTGAAAATACTTTTCGATTGATTAATGGATGAATGGTTCCAAGTGGGAGTGAAATGATATATTTAACGTAACTTACCGTAACAATGAGGACAAAAGAAAGCTGAAGCAGGGACACCTTTGCCACAGAATTTACAACTCTGTTGCGCTCCACCTTTTGAAACTACTTTCTTAACAACCTTTTTCTGTCCACTTTTTGCTTTCGTTGATTTTATTGCCATCTTTGGCTTTTTTCCTGTTGTTGTCCCAGGACTTGTGGAACTACCGCCACCCCATTGTAATGTTGGTTCCCATCCTCCTGGGGTTACAGCTTTTTTTTGTTTAGGGGCGCTAGGCCCTCCTTTGAACACAGTAAATCCGAGAATTGTTAATATTAGTCCAATAATGGCAAACAGAGCGGGTAGGTAGGTCGAATAGAGTGAAAATCTTACTTCGATTAATCTTTGGGAGACGGTTATTGAATTAGGTCCTGTATTTTCGATATCTAGCTTTATAGAATAGGATTGACTAGAATAACCTATTGGAACCGTTGCTGATATAATTCTTTCTTCTGATTCAGGGCCTGTAATCGTTTTGTAATCGCCAGATATAGACCCTTCTACACTACCAGAAAACAGTAATCTAATATTACATTGGTAACTTCCAGCAGATAAAAAGATGAATCGAGCTTTAACATAAACTTGGGTTGGGTGAGAAGGGATTCCTTCAAGATGTAAATCGATAGTTTCTGCTGTTGAAGGACCAACAAATACCTGGTCTATTGCATCATTTCCATAATTTGTATTTGTTCTATTACCAAAGGGGGGTACAATTACTCCTACAATCGTAAATAGAATTAATAAAATTAAACCAGTTACTAATACTGGAATACCAGCAATTGTTACCTTAGATATCATTTTGATCACTCTATCTTCTCTTTAGCGCTATCCTATAAAAGCAAATCCCATTCAATGATTGTATTAGCTTGCGCGCACATCACTTAAATATTTCGTTTTTTGCATGATTAAAACGACTAGCTTCAATAATTAAGCTTAACTAATAAAATTTACACTTTTAGGATTTTTATTTGCAAGATATTTAATATGGGTGTTAGAAATCATAAAAATTAATATTGAAAAGTGTGTTGGTTGTGCCTATTGTAAGATTGTTTGCCCTATTTCCGCTTTTAAAGTAGAGGGGGTATCTTGCTTCTTAGAGAAGTGTGAAAAATGTAATCGTTGTATTGTAAATTGTCCAGTTTCCGCGATAAGAAAATTATGGGAGGATTAGTCAATGGGAAACAGGTATGATCTATTTATTGCAGGTGGAGGATTGGGGGGATTACTTTCGGCCGCAAAACTAGCTCAAAACAAACAAAAAACTATTTTAGCCGAAAAACTACCATTTTTGGGAGGTAGATTTACATCATTTCGATATAGAGGATTCGAAATTCCAACAGGAGCAGTACACATGATTCCCCATTCCCAGAAGGGTCCACTAGGAAAAATTCTTCTAGAAGAATTAAAGCTTCCTTTAGAAATACAAAATGTGGAAAAATATACTGCTTGGTACTGGCCTGAAAGGAAACATATAAGACACAGAAGTTTTTGGGGGATTTTCAAGGCTTTTCCCAAAACCTCCCAGAGATTATTCATAATGAGAAAATTCTTATTAGATGCCCGTAAATCAGAACAGTATACAGAATCATTTCATGAATACTTAGAAGCTCGAACGGAAGATCCCCAGATATTTCAATTTTTTAATGCAGTGACAGGGTTTGCTTTAAGCTTAAATATTAAACAAATATCCACTGCATCGATGTTCCGTGTATTTAAAAGATTATATGAGGGAGGAAGGCCAGGTATTCCAATCGGAGGTTGTAAAGCGGTCATTAGGTCACTTTCCAACTACATAAACAAAATTGAGGGGAATAAAATTCAAAAAGAATGTGAGGTAATCAAGTTAGAGATGGACGGAGATAGAATTAAAACAGCAATATGCAGAGATATACAATCTGAAGATGAATATGAAATCCAAGCAAATGATTTTATATTGAACTTAGGACCTAAACAAACTAATAGGTTATTATATGCAAGTAAATTGCCTTCTGAACTCCCACCAGCTCCTATTGCTCGGGGGGGAGGGTTTTGTTTTCGTACCAAGAGCTCAGTCTTAGGTAGTTCAGCTATTGCTCAATTTCCTGAAAATGAATATATCAAAGGAGCAATAGAACCAACAAATATCTCTCCAGATCTTGCACCTACAGGTGAACATCTTCTACTTACACATCAAGTATTCCATTCTGCTGACATCAAACAAGATTGCAAAAGAGCGAGGGATGAACTATTTTTAACCTTCCCCCAGCTCAAAGAAGAAGATGAGCTTTGTGTACATACTTATCATAAAGATTGGCCGGTAAATTCTGCGGCACAAGGGAATGACCTTAGTAATTTCTCATCGGAAATTCCGAATTTATACTTTGTTGGAGACGGTTATAAAGGAAATCAAGGCTGGATTATGGCCGAAGGTGTTGCGTATGGTGTGAAAAAGGTTGTTGATAAGATTTCAGTCAATTAAGAAAAAACGCGAATAGAATTGATGATATTCCGAATTGATACGTATTTTTTGAATAAAATAGAATCAGTATAATTTACTAACCAAATAAAAGGAATTGTTACCACTAGTATGTTTGATTAGAGTCTAGAAAGTAAAAATGAGATGAATCGATGTCAGAAAATATGACTCGATATCTAACATTGAGTTTTTTTGCTTGGATTAAGAAATTCTTTTTATAATAAATATTTGACTTCCTTCATATTGTTATTAGTTGTATATGATAATGTGGTATTAAAATGAAAAGACATTTATTTAGAATTTTACCTGTATTTCTATTGTTACTATCACTGAATTCAACAAATAGTGCTATTGGAGGAGTTAATGAGCCAATAAGTAAGATAGCGGTGATTCTTGACGCGTCAGAGTGTTATGATGAATTTTTTATTCAGGATGTTCTGCATGGATTTGATGAAATAAACAAAACTTATGATATTGATTATGATGTCTTTCAGCTTTCAGACTATAAAGTAACAAATAGCACATATTATCAAGCCTCTTATAATTATTTTAACTCGACAACAAATCAAACTCTTAACACAAACCATACAGAATTAGCCATAACACTTATCGAATCACAGAAATATGACATAATTGTTTTCATTGGATATGAACTTAGACGATTAGGGTATAATGAGAATCCATTACCCGAATTATACAGCGAAACAAATTTTCTTTTTTATGATCTATCGGGTGAGATATCTTCAGACGGAAAAGACACTGATAGGACAAATGTACTCAGAATAAGTTTTTTTGAAAATGAAACTGGGTATATGGCTGGTATACTGGCAACATCAGCTATTACTGATTTTCCCACTAAAATAGCAGCGGTAGGTATAAAACCATATTATTGGCAGAGAGGAGAACCGCGTTCTAACCAGTTAATTGCAGGTTTTCAAGCAGGTGTCTTCCGTGGATTACCTGGGGCAAAAATTGATATTTTTTACATTGAAGATATAGCTAATTTTACTGCAGCGAAAACCTTGGGAAATAAATTAGATACAGATGGATACGGATTAGTGTTTTCTGCTATGCAAAATAATAATACATTGGGTTTACTTGACGGTTTTTCAGGAAATGTGATTACAGTCGATTCAAATAAAACCCAAATAAGCGGAAATAAACCTTTTGGAAGTTTAGCTAAAAACAACACGAAAACTTTGCTAACGACTTTCCAGTTTTTGAATCAAAGCTCCATTTTTCCATCAGGGGACTTTTCATTTGGATATTCTGATAATGTGTTATATCCAACTGGCTGGGGAGATACTACTCTAGTTAATAATACAATGGAACAAATTTATACCGATTTAGTTGTAGATAAAATCACAATCCCCTACGATATCTATGAAGCGCATAATACCCCAGGTTATGGTGTTATGACTGGATTTTGCTTATTTATTGCACTAGCTCTAATTATCAGGAAAAGGAAGAATCCATAACTTGAATAAAAGTGTTGAATCAGATTCAGTTTGTGTAGTAGGTGGATCAGGATTTTATGATCTATTAGGTCAACCAAAAGAAATGTCTGTTTCTACACCGTTCGATTCAACACCTGTTACCCTCTATCATGAATCACAAAATGAGAAAGAAGTATATTTTCTTCCTAGGCATGGTGGAAAGCATTCAGTTCCCCCTCACAAAATTAATTTCAAAGCAAATGTATATGCTTTGCATTCATTAGGCATAACAAGAGTAATTGCTACAAGTGCTGTTGGAAGTCTACTTCCTGAAGTAAAACCAGGAAATTATGTGCTTCTGGATCAATTCATTGATTTTGTTAGACCAATTACATTTTTTGATGGTGATTTTAGTGTCGAGTTATCTAATGGCCGGCAACTATCAGGCGTTGTTCACACAGATATGTCAGATCCTTACTGTTCAGAAATACGAAGAATAGCATATAAAATCCTCAAGGATGATGACTCTCATATTGGTGGAACTTATGCGACTACTATGGGTCCCCGTTTTGAAACTCCCGCGGAAATCAAGGCTTTAACACATTTAGGGGCCACCGTTGTTGGTATGACAAATTCATCAGAAGCAATACTCTGTCGTGAAATAGGTATTTGCTATGGAGTAATTGCGGTTGTCACAAATTATGCAGCGGGGCTTCAATCATCAGTAAATCATCAAGAAGTGTTGGATATCTTTGAATCGCGCTCAATCCATCTCAAAAAAGCAATACCAGAAATCATTTCAAATATACCATTAAAAAAGTCTTGTTTGTGTGCGGGAAACCATTGAAGATCCTTTTTTAATTTTTTTTTTCCCTCGATATCTGAGTCTAAAATTGATTGATATTGATTAAATAAAGAAGGAATGTAATTATGCGTCATTTATTTACCTCTGAGTCTGTAACTGAAGGTCATCCAGATAAAATGGCCGATGCTATTTCTGATGCGATTCTAGATGCAATAATCGCAAAAGATTCCGACGCTCATGTTGCTTGTGAAACATACTTAACAACTGGAATGGCTTTAGTTGGAGGAGAAATATCGACTAATACTTATATTGATATTCAGAAAGTAGTTCGTGCGAAAATCAAAGAAATTGGGTATACGAATTCTCAAATGGGTTTTGATTATAATTCAGTTGCTGTATTAAACACAATACATGAACAGAGCAGTGATATTTCTCAAGGGGTTGAAAAAACAAGTATTGAAGAACAGGGAGCAGGTGATCAAGGTTTAATGTTTGGATATGCGTGTAGAGAGACTGAATCGTTGATGCCCCTCCCGATCACATTAGCACATGCTCTTACTAAAAAGTTAGCTAGTGTTAGAAAAAATAAAGAACTTACATGGCTTAGACCCGATGGAAAGTCTCAAGTAACGGTGGAATATTCTAATGGTAAGCCAACAAGAGTTTCTGCAGTTGTTATTGCAGCTCAACATAGTGATGAAGTTTCGCATGCTGAAATAAAAGAAGAATTAGTCGCGAAAGTAGCTAATAGTGTTATTCCAGCTAAATATTTAGATGAGAGGACAGAATATTTTGTTAATGAAACTGGACGATTTGTAATAGGTGGGCCACATGGGGATACTGGATTAACTGGGAGGAAAATTATTGTAGATACTTATGGTGGGGTAGGTTCACATGGCGGAGGATGCTTCTCTGGTAAAGATCCTTCGAAAGTCGATCGTTCAGGGTCGTATGCAGCGCGGTGGGTTGCTAAGAATATAGTTGCGTCTGGATTAGCCGATGAATGTGAACTTCAGATTGCTTATGCTATAGGTATAGCAAAACCATTGAATATTAATCTAGATACTAAGAATACTAACAAAATACCCGAAAAAGAAATTGTTAAACTTATTAAAAAGCATTTTGACCTAAGACCTGGTCTGATCATCCAGAATCTTAACCTCAAACGTCCTATCTATGCTAAAACAGCTTCTTACGGCCACTTTGGGCGAGATGATCCCGATTTCACATGGGAAAATACGAATCTTGCTCCAGTTATAAGAGAAGAAGCGGGTATTTAGCAGATAATTCAGCAAAAATATCTTCTAAATCTTCTCTTTTTCTTAGGATAAAGTCTGAGAATGTCTCCATTTTTTATAATTATTCAGACAACTCTTACAACATAAATAATGCCGAACATCATCGAATTTTTCAGATTCATAGCTGGATGTTATGACTTTTCCACAATATTCGCACTTAACATTTAACAGAGTATTATGCTTAGGTATCCGATGGGGTTTAGATGCAATTTCTTTCGTGAGTAGTGTTAAATTAGCTCTTTTTATTCCTGGTCTTGATTTAAGTTCATTAAAAAGAAGCTGATGCATCTGAATGGGTTGGATTTGAGTTATTAGTATGATATTGTATTCATCCAAGGCTTCAAAAACATCTTTAACTTCTTCTAGTGAAATCAAAAATTCCAGAAATTCTTTTATATGGTTTTTATCAATTTCTAGCTTTATTAAAGCTGTACTATCACTTGTTAGAGAATGTGGATTTAGATAAATACCAATGTGATGAATAACTCCTATCTTTAGAAGTTTATCTAACCGAGATTTGATGGTGGGAAC
>SDBT01001397.1_pt1 | contig 42405 bp, 39 predicted proteins | sample 2277101 | NCBI WGS metagenome assembly SDBT01 (sample SAMN10404973, study PRJNA504765) | marine sediment metagenome | isolation source: marine sediment core GS10_PC15, 103 cmbsf | place: Arctic Ocean: Southern Knipovich Ridge | collected 2010 | reverse complement strand
ACATCCAGCGAGTATGAAGATCTATCCCGCAGTAGTATTGACGGGATTGAACGTAGAATCGCATTGGAGGCCTCCTGGTAAAGAGGTTTTCGAGCACCCCTGAGCCTACTCAGTAGGCTCGACCGGGGGCCTCCATTAGTTTCAAGCGCATGCAGCTGTCATCGGCAGCAATTGAACGACTCATTCAAGTAATCTACGACGCTGGGGCCGGCCGTTCCATAGGGTCTAGACTCTGCCTCTGTAACTGACGCGCAGGACATTATACGTACAAACAATAGCCATCTTCTGACTCACTAAGGAAACTGAAGCCCTTCAATCCCTGGCTTCAATCGATATACAATCAGGTTCTGTCCCTCACCATCCCAGTCAATATCTATCAGGAGGTAGTGCCCGTAGGAGATTCTCCCAAGATCCTGCGGCAAGCCCGGCGGCAGAAAGCAATCACCCAGGTACTCGCCATCTGGAGAGACTACACGATAATGCTTTTCCGTCGGGTGAAAGTGAGAAGAGGGGTCTGTAAGCCACAGATACCCGTACTCATCAATGGAAGCTGCATTCCAGAAGGCTCTCGATTTCGGGAACCTCTCTACCCTCTTCCACTCTCTGTACAGGTCTTCACCCAGTGGATTGCCATCCAGAAACAGATTCCTGAAGTAGCTGTCTGCAAGAGCACGGTCTTCTTCGGTCACCGGTCCCGGCTCCAGACCCAACCGGAAGACCCTGGTCAACTCGCCAGTCAATCCATACCACTCGACAACCGCATCATAACCGGTTGAGATCATGATGCCATGATCCGGAGAATAATTGATCATTGCGTCACCACAGAAATGGTGTGGTGTTGACCACTTTCCATCATTCAGTTCCAAGCCGGAATAGGGTCGAACTCCTGGTGTTTCAATAATCCCTACCGGCTCCCCATCTGAGGACAGCGTGACCGCCCTCCTGACATTCCCTCTCGATGTTCTGGAGAAATAGATGAGTATCTGATTATTCTCCGAATCGAGATATGCCTGTCCTGGAAGAGCTTTGTCCGGGGCGCAAGTAAAGAGCCGCAGGAATGAACCATCCGTTGAAAACAGGGAGATACGACGGAGGGCCGGATCGTACAGTGTTATGATTCCCTTGCTGATCGACAACAGATCCGGATCGCGGTATTCCCCCGGTCCATGTCCCATCCGTCCGATCACATGGCTGAAAAGTCCATCCTGATCAAATGCCAACAATCGTGACTCTCCGAAAAAGCTCACACCATCGAACACATAGATCATTCCATCTTCATCAATACCCATCCAGCGCGGCCTGGTAAGGAGACTAGCCTTGATTGATTCATCTTCATGTATCCGCGCCACCTCTTCTATTGAGAAAAGAGGTGATGAATACTTCGGTCCATGTATCGTCTCAGCAACAGACACACCTTTTTCGTCGAAGATCCGGAATGAGTATTCAGTATCTACATCCTCTGCACCTGAACAGGCGAATATGGAGAAATCGAAATACCTGATACTTGCTCCCACTCGCCACTTCTGACGGGACCATCCAGCCATCTATTGCCGGCGTCGCTGTCCCCGACCGGGTTCAGTCAATCAGGCTCTGTCTCAGGAGAGCGGCCATAATACCAGCGCGAAAGACGGTCGGGTGGTATCCCGAGATAATAGCCAAAGAAGATCACCTTGTTCCTCAGGGTCGTGCGGAATGGCCCGAATCTTTCATAACGGCGGGCCGAAGTGATCACAGGAGCATCAAGGCAGGCAAGATCCCCGTATTTCTTGAGCCGGCGCGCCATATCCACGTCCTCCATAAGGGGGATCGAGGCATAGCCGCCCAGCTCCCTGAAAAGAGACGCCCTCACGAAGATGGCCTGGTCTCCGTACGGGAGCCTGAACAGACGGGTCCGCCAGTCCACCGTGCGCTCGATCCATCTGAGGAAGGGACCCGGCGAATCCACCTTCCAGGTGAAGGCGCCTCCCACGGTGAGTGGATCGGACATGGCCTTGCGGATCAGTTCGTGATAGCCCTCCGGCAGCAGGGTGTCGGCATGCAGGAAGAGCAGGATGTCCCCGGCAGCCTCTGAAGCGCCCCTGTCCATCTGCCTGCCCCGGCCGGGCTCGGACCTGATCACTCTGGCCCCTCCCCACCCCCTGGCCTCCTCGATCGTGCCGTCACTGCTGCCACCATCCACGACGACCACCTCACCATCCGGGACTTCCCCCACGTGTTCGAGGGTTTGCAGGATGTTCCCTTCTTCGTTGAGGGTGGGGATGATCACTGAGACGAACTGGCTGGATGTGCTATTCCACAGGGTGAGATCCTCCGGAGTATCCACATCACCCAGCGGCTTCAGCATACTGACTGACAGCCCCTTCCCGGCGGCTTTTTCGATCGTCGTTCCGAGGACATTCCCGGTGCCCCATTCAATATCCCTGAACAGTTCCGGTGCGCCCGATCTCAACCCGATCAGGCCATAGCCACCGTCGGTGGCAGGCACAAGGACCAGGTCGTGATGGGCGAGTTTTTCAAACGCGATCTGGATGTGGGCTGGAGTAAGCTGCGGTACATCAGTACCGATCAGAACGATCCGGTCGTCACCTCTTCTGAATCCATCATCGAAGCCCCTCGACATTCGCGAACCGAGATCACCCTCTCCCTGAGAGATGTATGCAGGACCACTTCCGAGCCATTCAATGAACCGTTCCGTCGACGCGCCATCGAACCTGACTTCAAGATGACAACGGGCCTTCCTGGAAAAGGCAGATGCCTGTTCCATGGTGTGTTCTGCCATCTCCCTATGTACAAAGGCCGCCTTCTCCTCTCCGAGGGCGGCCTTCAGGCGGGTTTTTACCCGACCCGGTTCCGGATACTTCGTAAAGACGATAAGCCGTCTTCTGCTCATCAATCCTTTCTCATCGCTTGAACGCGAAGAAGCGCTCCAACAGGCGCTTGCGACCGGGAGTAAGCATGCCTGCATAGACCTGGCCGGCGACCTGCTTGAGTCCAAGTGCCTGTGTCGGATAGGGATGGATCACATTGGCAAGCGTTTTCAGGCCTTTTCCGGCGTACATGGCAGTGCTGATCTCACTGATCATGTCACCCGCGTGTCTGGCTACTATCGTGGCACCCAGAATTGTATCCTTACCCTTCTTCGTGTGCACCTTGATAAAGCCTTCGGTCTCACCATCCAGGATGGCCCTATCGACCTCACTGAACTGCTGGATATAGGTATCGATCTCAATACCCTTCTCCACCGCATCCTTCTCGTACATGCCGACATGTGCGATCTCGGGATCGGTGTAGGTAACCCATGGCACGATGAGTGATTTCCACTTCCTGCTTCTCAGGAAGAGTGCGTTCTGAATCACGATGCGCGAGGTCGCCTCGGCCATGTGGGTGAACTTGTACGGGAAACCGACATCCCCGGCAGCGTATATCCGCCGGTTGGTGGTCTGGAGGTAGTCGTTCACCTTCACTCCACTCCGGTCGAACTCAACACCGACGGAATCGAGGTTCAGACGGTCAAGATTCGGGACCCTGCCAGCTCCGATGAGTATCTCATCCACGACGATCGTTTCCTCGCCCTGGTCGGAGGTGAGACGGACGGTTTTCCGACCGTCCTCGGCTGTTACCCGCGTGATCGTGGCGTCGAACAGGCAGCGGATACCTTCCCGTTCAAAGGTGGCGCCAAGGATGTCGGCTGCGTCCCTGTCTTCCCTGGGCAGGAGCTGCGATGACTTCTCGAGTATCGTGACCTGTGAGCCGAAACGCACGAATGTCTGGGCGAGTTCACTGCCGATGGGGCCTCCACCGACAACCAGGAGAGAGGAAGGCAGCTCGGTGAGCGAGAAGACGGTCTCGTTGGTGAGATATCCTGCTTCCTCCAGTCCATCGATCGGGGGGATCATCGGGGATGTGCCGGTAGCGATAACCGCTTTCTTGAAGTGAAGACTGGTTCCATCAACATCAACGATCCCGGGCCCATCGAACCTGCCGGTTCCCAGGAAGACATCCACCCCGAGAGAACTGAACCGTTCGGCGGAATCGTGGTGGCTGATCCCCGCCCGAAGGCGCCGCATGCGCTCCATGACCCCGGCAAAATCGACCTCCGGCTCTCCCGTCACATGTATTCCGAACTCGGGAGCGCTTCTGATATCTGCCACGACCCGTGAGGAGCGGATTATCGCTTTCGAAGGGACACAGCCGGAATTCAGGCAGTCCCCGCCCATCAGGTAGTTCTCCACCAGGGCCACCCGGGCTCCCACCGTCGCGGCTCCGACGGCCGTCACCAGACCGGCGGTACCGGCGCCTATAACGACCAGATTATATCTGTCGGCAGGTTCAGGATTGACCCAGTCGGGTGGATGCGTATATCCGACCAATTCCCGATTGAACTCATCCTCCGGGATTACCGTAACTGGATCAATCATCCGTTTCTTCAGCCTCATCGGAGTTCAGTTTCTTCCTCGCCTGAGCAACCAGAACGGTTATCAAGCCCAGCATACCGACCAGGAGCACGATCAGACCCAAGGGTAACTGTCCCTCCGAGATGGTGCTCGCCACGACGTCAGTGCCCACCACATAGAGAATGGTGCCGGGCAGCATGCAGATCCATGACCACAGCACGTAGGTCCAGAACGGTACACGGGTCAGCCCGAACCCGTAATTCAGGAGATTGAATGGAAAGAGCGGCACCAGTCGTGTGATGGCTACGATGATAGCGCCGTGTTGTTCGGTCAGGCGATCGAGCTTTTCGAACTTGTCGTTACCAACCAGTCTTGCTGCAATCGATTCTCGAGCCATATAGCGCGCTACGAGGAACGCCAGCCCGGCCCCGATGGTTGAACCGATACTCACCGACACTACTCCAATGAGGGAACCGAAGAGCAGCCCCCCCATGATGGTGATCACCGATCCAGGAACCGCGAAGATAACCGCGGTGATATAGATCATGATGTAGACGACCGGACCGAGCGCTCCAAGGGTGAGGATCCATTCTCTCAGATCACCCAGACGGTCACCAACGTGGAGAACCCGGGCCAGCACCATGAAGGTGATGAGCAGCAATCCCAGCGCGATCGGCCTCCAGAGACTCTTCCTGGATTCCGGAACAGGAGGGTCGAGTTCACCGATGTTTGATTCTGTTGGTTCCATCACCCCACTGCCTCATTTGCTCGTTGAGCGTCCAGTCATACTCCACGTACCTGACCCTGTAAGAACCATGCCGAAAGTAATCCCGGTCCTGGTCAATCAGGTGGTTATACCGTCAGAAATGAACTTTCAGAGGAGGGCTCCCGCGCAGGAGGAACCCGACCCTGCGGTGCACCCAAAGCAATGCACGTCCGTCGCTATCGCGCGGTCTTCAAGCAATTCCGGTTTGAAGTCTTTAATCGAAACTGCGCCTTCATCTCTGACCGGAAGGCCGAGAGCCAGGTTGAAATCGCAGTCGAAGATCGTTCCATCCCACCCAATACTGATCTGGTGGCGGCACATCAAACCGTCCACCGTGAGACAGTTGAATCCATCCACGAGAAGCTGCATGTATTCTGAAGCCTTCTCGTCACGATTGAGGTCCCGCCAGAATCGACCTATCGGCATATTCGTGATCGTGTACAGTCTCGTGAATTCAATGCCGAATCTCTCTTTCAGCTCTCTCCGATAATCCGCTTCGAGCTGAACCTGGTCAGGCGGCAGGAAGGGACCCCCGGGGTTGTAGACAAGGCTCAGAGACAACTCCGGGTCTATCCCATACTCCAGGGAGTTGAGCTTCTGCAGCACTTCCACGCTCTTCTCGTATGTTCCCTTCCCTCTCTGTCTGCAGACATTCTTTTCCATATAACAGGGCATGGATGCCACCAGTGTAACCTGATGGTCCCTCAGAAATTCCGTTGTCTCGTCCAGCCCCGTGTCCAGCATGACAGTGAGATTCGTCCTGACCTGCACCGCGTGGCCATGTTCCCTCAACGAGGTGACGAATTCCCTGAAATGAGGATTGATCTCGGGAGAGCCGCCGGTGATGTCGACCAGAGCAGGATGGATGAGGTTCGCCGCCTCCACGACCGCCTGCATCGTTTTCCAGTCCATCTCCTCTTCACGATCGGGTCCGCAGGCAAGATGGCAGTGGACACAGGCCATGTTACACTTCAGGCCGATGTTGACCTGAAGGGTGTCGATCTGGCCCGATATCAACTCCAGGTCGCAGTCTTCCTGGATCCTGGTCGCAAATGCATTCATCTGATAATTTTCATGTTTATCATTCGACCCGACTATTCGGACTGCCAACTGTTTGTGCAAGTTGTTTCCGACACTTTACAGCAACCTGTCATATCACCAGAGACAGACCTGTATTTCCTGAGCGACCGCTACCTGGGCATCAGGATTTTCTATCCGGGTTGTGGTGCCCTTCGATGAATGCCTGCAATCAGGAACCCGGCGGGATCGGCGGCTTCTGTCCCGGCGGAATCGGGCTCACGTAGGTGCTCCCATCCATCTTCCGCACGAACTCTTCTCGTGCCGCGGTGATCACGTCGGGCGAAACCAGCAGTTCCACTATTGATGCACCCAGAATCCGGGTGGCAGTGAGCATCCCCTTCTGACCGATCCCGGTCCCCGAACACACCACGACCGGCCAGGCATGTCCCGGTGAGCCGATCGGCCAGCAGGCCACGCTGATCTTCGCGGTTGGCGTGATCCGGCTCACCTCGGCCACATCGGTCGAACCCCCGCCGGCCGGCTGTTCCTCAGCGGGCATCTCCTGTATCCCCTCAGACATCCCTTTTTCGGGCTTGTCGAGTTCCCGCTGGATGGCCCGGGCGAACTCCTGCTCTTCCTCGGTCCATTCAGGTGCACCGACGGCATGCAGGTTGGCGTCGAGCAGTTCGGTGAGCGGGCGGTTCAGGAGATAGGAGTGCACCCCTGTCGTGAGGGTGACCTTGTGGGTAGTCTCGGTGGCGAGCGCTGCTGCCTCAGCGCATTTGAGCACCCAGGCGTATGTCGATTCCACACCATCCCGGTAGAGATCGCGGACGTAATACCACACCTTTGCGTATCCAGGCACCACGTTGGGGGCGCCTCCCCCGTTTTCGATCACATAGTGAATCCGGGTTGAAGGCCGAACGTGCTCCCGCAGCATGTTCACGGCGTGGTTCATCAATTCGACGGCGTCGAGCGCACTCCGGCCGTTCCAGGGATCCCCCGCCCCGTGGGCGGTCTTGCCGAAGAACTCGACGGTGAAGTTATTCAGTGCCAGGCTGCGTGAGAACCCGACCCCGGTCGTTGAACCGGGATGCCAGTCGAGACAGACATCGAGACCGTCGAACACGCCATCCCTGGCCATGTAGGTCTTGCCGACCACGGTCTCTTCGGCCGGACAGCCGAAGAACCTGATGGTGCCGCTCAGCCGGCGTCGCTGCATCACTTCCTTCGCGGCGAGGGCCGCGCCCGCGCTGGCGACGCCGAAGAGATTGTGCCCGCACCCGTGGCCCGGATCCCCTTCAGTAATCGGGACCTGCCTGGGCTCCAGCATGTTGCTGAGTCCCGGCAGTGCGTCGTATTCACCGAGGATACCAATGACCGGGCTCCCCGAACCCCACGTTGCCACAAACGCGGTCGGCATGCCTGCGACACCCCGTTCCACCACAAACCCCTGGTTCTCCAGATAGTCGGCGAGCACGGTCGCCGATTGTATTTCCCGGAGCGCGAGTTCGGCGTACTCCCAGACCTGATCACTCAGGTCGATCAGTTCCTGGCTGTGTTGCTCGACCGATGTCCAGGCGTCGCGTCTGAGCCGGTCGATATTCTGGGCTTCGACACCCGCGGCCACCATTGGCAACAGAATCAGAGAGATGAGAGCGTTGTGGAGTCGGCGCGGCAGTTGGAACGCGATCATGGGTGCCTCCCGGTTCAGACAGTGTTGGCTCGGTTCTGACGGAAAAGAGACTACTGCCACCCGGAGACGTCCGTCTCTATAATTATGCTTCATGCATGAACTGCCGATAACCAGAAGCCTGCTCGACCTCGCGACCCGCCATGCCGAAACAGCCGGCGGCGGCCGCATCACCGATCTCTATCTCGAGGTGGGCCGGCTCTCCGGAGTTATCGACCGGTTCGTGCAGTTCTACTGGGATATCGTGACCGAAGGCACCCCGGCGGAGGGTGCCCTGCTCCACTTCGAGCATGTCGAGCTCCAGATGGAGTGTCAGGGATGCGGTGTGGTCTTCAATCCCGATGGCAGCACGTATGCCTGCACCGCCTGCGCCTCGACTGAAGTGCAGGTGATCAACGGCGATCAGTTCCATCTGGTGTCAATCGATCTGGATCAGGACGACCCGGGTCGGAAGGATAAAGGATAAAGGGCTATGGGCAGAACCATTCCGATCGTTGAGAAAATCACGAAAGCGAACGATCAGATCGCGGCGCTGAACCGGGCTCGGTTCGATGAGCACGGCATCTTCTCGCTCAACCTGATGGCCTCACCCGGCGCGGGGAAAACATCGCTGATTGAGAAGAGCATTCCCCTGCTGGCCGACCGGTTCCGTCTGGGTGTCATTGAGGGTGATATCGCCACCACTCTCGACGCCGACCGGGCCGAGGCAGCGGGGGCAACGAGCGTTCAGATCAATGCCGCCTCCTGCCATCTCGACGCTCCCATGGTGAGTCATGGCCTTGATGAACTCGAGCTCCCGGTACTCGACATCATCATCGTCGAAAATGTCGGGAACCTGGTCTGTCCGGCCGGCTGGGACCTGGGTACCCACCGGCAGGTGCTCATAGCCTCAGTACCTGAAGGAGACGACAAGCCGTTCAAATACCCGGCCATGTACCGGGGTGTGGACGCGCTGGTGATCAACAAGATCGACCTTCTGCCCTACGTCACCTTCGATATGGATCGCTTCAGACAGGGAGTGGAAGCCCTGAACAAGGGAGTCGTCACCTTTCCCCTCTCCTGTCAGACCGGTGAAGGGATCGAGGCGTGGGTCGATTGGATCACGGATCAGACAGGATAGTATATCGTTCCTGTAGTGTTGCATGATATTATACTGTTATTTAATTGTCTGTTAACAGGTTAGTGTGTTGTATCTACCCTGTGAAAAATCCCTGCAGCAGGATACCGAGCATCAGGCCGGTGGTAAGCAGGATGAAGAGCGCGACCACCATGTCGCGGAGAGTCACCTTCATCCGGCCACCCTGTTCCTTGCCGTCCACACTCTCCATATCGCTCCCGCTATGCATGCTGCTCACCTTTCAGTCTGATCACCCTGGACCGGATATCCTGTAGAACCCGTTCGCCCGTTCTCATCGGACACATGAAATGGCACCACGGCCGGTTCAGTATCAGCGAGAGCAGCAGCACGATCAGAAGGAGGAACCACTGGAGCATGCTTCCCTTGAGCACGAAGAGTGCCGCGAATGGTTCGTAGTGGGCCAGCCCCGGCTGAGCCATGGCGAGCGCGGCCAACACCGCACCGAATACGATGACATCACGGAGCCTCCGCATCAGATTCACCGACCAGACCGGGAGCCTGATCCGTTTCCCCCCGATCAGGTTGATGAACCGCTGGATGGCACCGAAGGGACAGAGGTGCGAGCAATAGAGGCTTCGCCCGAAGACCAGGACGGTCAGCACGAACCCGCCCACCAGGAGGTAGATGGCCACGTTGGTTCGGACCTCCGGAAAATAGCCGGCGAGAAAACCGGTGAGCTTGGTCAGCGTGACCGGGGAGTTCTCCCAGAACCCGATCAGAACGAGGGCAAACGCCTGTGAGACCCAGCGCAAGGCCCTCCTCAGGGGACGCCGCATCCAGAGTGATGAGATCCCGACCGCGAAGAGCACCAGAATCGCGATCTCGAAGAGGCCTAATTCCCAGAGAGGAACCGGGAGCGGGATCGCCGTATTGAACCGTTCGCCGGCCACCCTTGCCACCGCTTCCCGGACACTTGCTACGATCGCATCCGAAGAACGGGTGGCTCCCGTGACTCCGACCACCTCCTCATAGCGGTAGTTGATATCATCAAAGGCGGTGCCGGCTATCCCTGAGAAGAACTCGGGGAACCTGACCATGCGCCAGAAGACAGGGGTCTCCCGGTGCTTGATGATGCTGGTACCTGATACCGCGCCGGTGGTGTCGATCCCGACCAGGAGTTGCAGCGGTCCGCCGTACCCGTTGGCGCTCCCGTTCGCGGCCCACCCGACGAGGCTTCCGTCATCAGCGTAGGCGGCATACACCCCGTCTGATGTCGCCCAGGAGGCGGCTGCCGGATAGATTTCCCGGATATGGGGCCAGACATCAGGAGCGGACCTCGTCCTGCCGTACCAGACGGCGAGGACAAGGACAAGGATGATCAGCGGATAGAGGAGAAGATCAGTCTTCCGTCGCTGTGGCGATCTCTTCTTCACCCGGGTTGATTCCGATCTTTAACAGCCGCCACAGGCCCACACCGGAGATGACGGCGATCACACCGAAGAGGATCCCTCCCCTGATCGCGGCGCTCGCTTCACCCTCGCCGAAACTCGTGCCGACGAACGCGAGCGTGAATCCCGCGAAGAAGACCCAGACGGTCAGAGAGATCCATTTCCAGTACGGCATGGGGATCGAACGATCCTCCGCCCATGCCCTGACCGCGAGGATGAATATGCAGAAGAGCACGCCCTCGAGGAACCAGAAGAGGCCGCTGGTGAAGAAACTCATGGTCCCACCTCCATCCCCGGCGTGAACTCGACGAAGTCCTCGGCCCTGAGCCACCAGGGAGGCCTCCGGTAGGAGGCGTTGCTTCCTCCCATGGAAGGCATGAAGTACTCGAGGGGATCGGGACCGGGATAGAAGCTCTTCTGGAAACTGGTCAGGATCTTGTCACTGATGTTGGTGGGATCGTTGGCCGTCACGTTGAGCGCGGTTTTATGGAGCCAGTTCGACTTACGGGTGTAGGGACAGCAGGCCACGCAGATCCGGCATCCCATGCTCCCCAGGCAGGAGTTCCAGAAGTTCTGGCACTTCTCCTGATTGAGTTCGTACCGCAGGTAACCGTTGACCTCGACCTTCTCTCCCATCGAGATCGCTCCGCTCGGACAGTTCTCGGCGCACACCTTGCAGTGCCTGCAGAAGTCCTGCACCCCGAAGTCGATCGGTTTGTCGGTCGCCATCGGAATATTCGTGGTGATCACCGCCGGCCGGATGTTGCACCCCAGTTCGGGCGTGATCATGATCGAGTGACGTCCCTGCTCACCAAGTCCGGCGTCGATCGCGATCGGCGGGACCATCAGGTCGTAACTGGTCCCCGGCACGTGGGTCCGGGCGGGGAAACCGAGGGTTTTGATGAACGCCTCCACCCTCGCTGCGATGATCCGCGTGCGGGAGTAGGCGTCGCTGGAGGTGCCATAGGTCGGATTGGCGTACATCGGGTCCCACGACATCGGCGTGCCGACCACGATGGCATATTCCCAGTGGTCGGGAATCTCGAGCGGTTCATCCAGGTTCTCGAAGCCCCGCCCCCTGATCGGATAGCCGTAGACCCAGTCGGGATTCAGCTTCGTGATGCCGACCAGGGTGGAACCAAGCTCGTGGGCTATCTTCTTGATCAGTTTCGCAGTCATGACCGGGTCCTTCAGGATCACCTGACCGCTCTCGTTCCGGAACGTTGGTGGCGTGGGCACATCTCCCTGCGGCATCCGGCTGCCCATCATCCTGCGTTGTCGGGGAAAATCATTCTCCTCGGGCGGTCCCTGTGGACCGCGCGGCCCGACCGCGCCCATCGCGTTGGCCCATGCTTCAGCCAGCAGGAACTGGTGTCCGTAAAGCCGGGAATCGACCCGTTGCTTCGGCTGGATCTCTTCGACGTTCAGGATATCGAGTTCCAGCACTTCCGGATTCTCCCGGTAATAGGTCCTGAGAGGCTCCGGGAAACTGTCCGGATCCCTTCTGTCCCCCTCACCGATTGCTCTGAGCGCGCCGCCGAAGCGCCCCCGGCGTTCGAAGATCTGCTCCACCCTGGCGTCGATCCGGCGGGGAGTACCAGCCCGGACATAGGTCGGATCAGCAACCTCGTACCTCTTCCGGTTGAAGAACTGGTCGGCTCCTTCCCAGGTCTCCCAGCCCAGGTAGGAGTCGGGGTCCTGGCCGGCCGCATAACCGAATAGTCCCATTCCGACCCCACCGACCGCGGCGCCGGCCGCACCGCCGACCTTGAGGAACTTCCGCCGGTTCACATTAAAGGTCTGTTTCGATCCGTTCGACTCACTCATTGAAGAGTTTCCCTCGTTCGATTCCTGATCAGGTGTCTGTTCGCTCACAAAACCCCCTGGTCCACAGACATCTCTCACGATAACCGGGGTGTTACATTCTCCTACATCTTCTCACGGGCAGTGATGCTTGCACTACCGTCCATTTTCCAGAACTCGGCGTCCTCGACCTGGCGCCCGTAACCGCTACCCTGATCGAGGGTGACCATCATGCTGTCCAACGGCTTGATGCGGCCCTTAACAACCGAGCGAGTCAGCCGGTGTAGCCATGAGTTGTTCGGCTTGTTGAAGGGACAGCACCGCTTGCAATTGGAGCAACTGAAGCCGTTGAAGTCGTAACACTTCGCCCCCTCCACATACCACTTGAGTGTCCCCGGGCTATTGGACCGGGACGTACCCTCCCACGTTCGGGGCCCGTCGGTGATGGCCCCGCTCGGGCACTGATCGGCGCACAGCATGCATTTTTCGCAGAATTCAGCAACGCCGAAGCTGATTGGGGTGTCGGGCACGAGCGGCATGTCGGTCAGGACCTTCGCCAGCCTCACGCGAGGGCCATACCGGGGAGTAACGAGGAGGCCGAGCCTCCCCACTTCACCCAGACCGGCATCCACGGCGATGGGGATGCTCAGGCCGAACCCGTTGCCGGCGGGGATCGCCCGGTACCCCAGGCTGCGTATGAACTCGGACAGGGTTGAGGCGGTAATCGCCATGCGGGAGTATCCGCTTCCGGTGGCGGCTGATGCCAGTCGCCCGGGAGAATTGGCGATCGCCCAGAAATCCTCCTCGAAGGCCAGCGAAATAAAGCGGTTCATCGATTCCGGTACGTACCACGCCTCGGCAGTACGCTCCATCCGTTCTCCCTCATAATGGACTGGGATGGTGCTCTGCTGGTCATTGCGTGAGGATGAGTAGCTGGTACCATAGATCCAGAGGGGATTGGCTTCTGCCACACCGGCAAGCGAGGCGCCGAAGAAGAGCGCTGCGTGTTTGATGGCCAGTGACGCGTCCTCCCAGGTCATGTCGAGATCGGCCGGATCCCAGAGGCCGCCACCGGTCAGTCCCGGTCCCGCCATCCGTCCCGATGCGCCTGCCCAGGCGTACGGATCGGCGAGTCCCGAGTAACGCCATGCCGCCGACATGAGGGCATAATCGAGACGGGTCTGATTGGGGACCTTCCCTTCCCCCTCCACGAGGTTCACATGTGAGACATCCGGCTGCCGCCTCAGGCTCTCAAGGCGTACCGGGTCCCACATGTTGCGGCTGAAGATGGTGAATTTCTCATCCATCCGCGCGATGACATCCGGGTCGCACTCATAGGGGAACCTGCCGTCGGTCATTTTCTCAACGAGGAATCCGCCGTACTCACGCTCCGATTCGATGAGATGGCCACCCTCTGTTTCCGCGATCACCCGGGGAGCAGCAAGGCCCGCGCCGAGCGCGCCCGCTCCAACCCCCAGCAGGTGCAGGAAATCCCGTCTGCCGACGTTTGCGTCAGACATCGTCTGCCTCCTTTTCAGCCTCCTGATCTCCATCTGTCAACCGGTCAGATCCACGAACGAACACGAACCGCGCAAGGAGAACTCCCCAGACCACCGCGACGAACCCGAGAAGCGTCCCCATGACGAGGGCCCCGCGAGCGTGATCTTCGCTGAGGAAACTGACGATCACTTCGAGCACGAACACCGCATAGAGGAATCCGAGCAGGGTTACTCCCCATTGCCACCACGCGAGATGGATCGCGTGTTTCCGTGAATACTCGATGAGGAGCAGAAGGCCGGCCATGGAGGTTGCGCCGATGATGAGATGAGCCAAGATGTCGCCTCCCTGGAAACTGTTCTTCCCGTCAATACCTCTACCCCTGTTCATTCCTTTTCCACAAGTGGATTATCCGGACCGCAGTACCATCGAGTTGTCGGCTTGCGCCTCGACTCCCGAACCATTACGATGCTGTCGCGATGACTGCCGCGAAGAACAGTACTCTCTCTGTAGAGACCCCTGAGATCATTGCCGGGATCCAGGCCCAGGAGCACGACGCTCTTGAGGCCGTTGTGAACGCCTATCTTCCCCAGATCGTGCGCGCTGCCAGGGGTGCGGGGCTGAGCGCCCTGGCCGCGGACGACGTCGCCCAGGAAACCTTTATCACCTTCTTCGAGAAAGCACCCACCTTCGAGGGTCGTTCGAAGATCCGGACCTGGATATTCGGCATTCTCTACCGCAAGATCGCTGAAGCCCGTCGCAGCATGAAACGATCGAACGAGATGGATGACATCGATGAGATCGTCGATCAGCGCTTCGATCCTGATGGAAAGTGGGTCCGCCCGCCTCGTCCCGTCGATCAGGATCTCTATGAGTCGGAAGTAATGGAACTGCTCGACGATTGTCTGGAAATCGTCCCGGACCAGCAGAAGATGGCTTTCCTGCTCCGCGAGGTCGAAGAGATGGAGACGACCGACATCTGTAATGTGCTCGATGTGACCACCACTAATCTGGGGGTATTGCTGTTCAGGGCGCGTAACCGGCTCCGTGAGTGTCTGGAGTCGAAAGGGGTGGGGAACCAGGGATGATGACCTGCAAGGAAGCATTACACCGTGTCGTCTGCGAGGATATCGAGAAGCTCGGATGGCGGGAGCGGCGCATACTGAAACACCACATCAAGGTCTGTCCTCCCTGCAAGGACTACGCCGATCAGATCAAGACCATACAGCGTATCTACCGGAAGAAATCGAAGGGATTGGAACTGACCGAGGATGAGCTGCAGCAGCTCAAGTCCTTAATCATGGAATGCCTTCCCGATGATGAGGCAAATGGGGCCGAGGCCTGACGGCTGATAGACGCCGCTCATTTCATCTTTATCAGATCACCCCGCATGAAGCCGGACCCCTCGATAATGAGGCACTTCGAAGCCTGGCCTTCCCCGATGGTGGCGTCGAGCACCTGGATCTTCCCGACCCTGGTCTCTATAAGACCCGAGAGATACTCAGAGATCTTTTTCCTTCGCCTCATTGAAGAGAGGTGTCGAGAAGTAGCGCTCAGCCCGGTCGGCGATTATCGCGACGATGTTTCCCCGCTTCATCCGCTTCGCCAGCTCGATCGCAGCGAAGACCGTGGCTCCGGAACTGATACCGGCGAACACACCCTCCCGCCGCGCGAGGAGTTGCGCGGTTTCGATCGCGTCACGGTCTTCGACCCTCACGATCTCATCGATGAGATCGGCATTGTGGATGGTCGGCATATACCCGACGTTCGAGCGCATGATCCCGTCGATCCGGCTCTCATCGAAGGTGGGTTCCACACTGACGACAGCCGCTTTCACACCAGCCTCCCCCAACGCCTCGGCCATTCCCATGAGGGTTCCACCAGTGCCGAATCCGGCGATCACCGCGTCGACCTTCCCATCGAGGTCGGCCACGATCTCCCGTCCGGTACCCTCCCGGTGCGCCGTCACGTTGTCCCGGTTCTCGTTCTGGTTGATATAAAAAAGATCGTCCCGTCCCGACTCGGCCAGCTCCTTCGCGGCCCGGATGGCCGAATCGTGGTCGTCGCCTGCAGTGAGGGTGAGGTCACAGCCCCAGTAGCGAAGCATGAACCGGCGTTCGATGGACTTCGCCTCACTCATGAGGAGATTGCAGTGGTACCCCTTGAGGGCACAGACCATTCCCAGTGAGATACCGGTATTCCCGCTCGTTGCCTCGATGATCGTCATCTCCCTGGTGAGCTCGCCTCGCTCCTCCGCGCCTTCGACCATCCGTAACGCAATACGGTCCTTGATCGATCCGGTGGGATTGCACAGCTCCAGTTTGCCATAGATCGAGACACCCGGTTCCGGACTGAAGCTGTCGAACCGAACGAGCGGAGTATTTCCGATACTGTCGAGAAGGTTTCCGTGCACCTTGCCACCCTTTCCCGCTAGCAATCGTCTGAGACGGTGTACCGCAGAAGGACATATGTGTGCCTACGTAGAGGACCCGGCTTTGTTCCCGGTCCATGCGGCTCAGGCAATTGTGGAGATACCTCTGACCAGTGACAGCCTATAAAAAAAGCCGCCCCCATCACCTGAGAGGTGACGAGGGCAGCAACCCGAACGGATACCGATGCGAGCGCGAAGAAGTACGGCCGTCCGTTCAGGTATCAGGAATCTGGAGGACCAGAGAGTGCCCACCCGTTTTGCATTCGGCTCTGCCTTGCCGACCCTGGTTTCACCGTCATCCCGATATCAAAGACCATGTTGCATACATTGATACGAAATTCACAATCGGTAGAAAAGGATAAACGGAGCCAGTAATATCTTTTCCTAAAACAGTTTCATCTGGCCATCTCAAGACCGCTCCCATAGAGTGCTGTAACAGTTCTCCGATCAATGCTTCCGTCGAAGGAGAGTCAAGATCATGACGCCATCCTGTCCCCGAGCGTTCCGGTTCTCTGCCCGTTCACTTGTCTGGTCACTGCCCTCTCTTCTGACCCTGATGTTCGGCGCGGGATGCATCGCGCCGCATAGAGCCGTTTCCCAGGAACAGCAACGCCCGCCTGTGGCGGAGCAGAAGGAACAGCAGCCGGGCATCTCGATCATGCGCGGCGCGATGGCATTGCCCTTCATCGAACGGGAAGCGATGAAGAAAGCCATCTATGAACTCTCTTCACCGGAATTCGAGGGTCGGCTCACGGGAACGGACGGTTACGACCTGGCAGCCCGCTATGCTTCGGAGCGCTTCCGGGCGGCCGGCCTCATCCCCGGCGGTCCGGGCGGATCTTACCTGCAGCCATTCATGGTTGAAGCGAACGAGGTCACCGGACCGATGGAACTGAAGATCGAATACGACGGATGGAGCGGACCTCCCTACCGCTTCGGTCGGGACTACGTCGCCCGGGGATTCACCGGCACCGGCAGAGTAGAGAACGCCGGAGTCGTGTTCGTGGGATATGGTCTGGTCGATGCCGAACAGGGCTGGGATGATTACGCGGGGGTGGATGTCGGCGGAAAAGTGGCCCTGATGATCATGGGGACGCCGCCGGGCACCGGAGGATGGGGCGAGAAGAGCCGTCCCCGCTACAAGGCGAGCCTGGCCGCAGAACGGGGTGTGAGAGGAATACTGCTGATCGACGATCCCGGAGATGCCGCGCTCTCACCGATCGTCAGCGTCTATCATGGTCAGGAGGGTGAGCATCAGGAGGACATGCCGCTCCTCTCGATCCGGAACCGGATCGCCGACGACCTTCTTTTTGGCTTCCCCCACACCGCGGTATCACTGCGCCGGAGGATCGCCGACACCGGAAGGCCCCTCTCGTTCGAACTGAGGACACGGGTCACCATGGAGGCTGGTGCGCATTATACAGCCGAGAAGACCACCTGGAATGTGGTCGGCTGGATCGAGGGGAGTGACCCTTCGGTAGTGGATGAATACATCATCGTTGGCGGGCATCTCGATCACGTGGGACAGCAGGCGGGGATCGTCTATCAAGGGGCGCAGGATAACGCTTCGGGCAGTATCATGATCATGGCGATGGCCGAGGCAATGGCCAGATCGGCGATCAAGCCGCGCCGTTCGGTCTGCTTCGTTCTCTTCGCGGGTGAGGAACTCTTCCTGCTCGGCTCGGAATACTTCGCCTCACATCCCCCCCGCCCGATCTCCAATGCCGTCGGGATGATGAACCTCGACATGGTCGGGACCGGTCCGCGACTCAGCATGGACGGCGGGGCGAGCACCCCGATTTTCCAGCAGTTTGTAATGGATGCCGATCGGCTCTACGGGGGGTTCGGTCTCGAGGAACGGGATCCGACACCAGCCGTCGCCGGGGCAAGCGATCACTCAGCCTTCATCAATGCCGGGGTGCCGACAGTCTATTTCCACAGTTCAGGTGCGCCGGGACGGGCCCATACGGCAGCCGATGTGCCGGAGAACATCGATTACGACGCCTTCTACCGCACCACGCTGGTCGTCTACCTGACCCTCTACCAGATGGCTGACAGACCGTAGGAAGGATTGCATATCACTTAACTATTGATTACACACATAGATACAACATGTTCCAGTTTTATCGCAATCATCTTATTACTAGTGAGTGCACAGTAAGTGCACACAGCATCAACAATTATTTCTTTCTGACTCAGAGATCTGAATCCAGGATTATTCATACCAACCGAGCGCCGCAGCTCGATCTTTGATTGAAAAAGTGGAGTACCCCCTACCCCCCGTCGGGGTTTTCGCTCGGTCCTCTTATAGGGACTCCAGCCGCATATAATTTTCGGAAAAACAGGATTATATCTGGTTAGGTTTCGCCTGATTCACATTCTGCTCATCCTCTGTTATAATGAAAGTCCCTCTTTGATGGAGGTGAGGTCTTGCACCGAATCATCTCGATTTCAGTAATCACCTTATTAGCTTGTTGCGCTATATCGTGCGACTCAGTTCGGAATACTGGGACATTACATATTCAGGGACGGCTCACTGATGCAACAGATGGAACTGCCTTACAACCCGGTCTTTCTTTGTATAACAGACTTAAGAACATGAGTAGCGGAGAGCTCCTCGGATATACGTTTCCAGACACGTTTGGGTATTACTCTTTCGAATATGAATATGGAGAGAAAGTGGGGGGCAAGGAACATGGCATGATCGTGATTGGCGTTTGGAGCGGCGGGAACCCTCCTTCTCACTATTATCATTATGCATGCAAAGATTCACTCGATTCCCCCCCCCATTACGATGCATATGCTACAAACTCATTGTGGATGGAGAAGCATATCCGGTGGACATCTGAATTGCAGATAGTGGATTTTGAACTCGTAAGACTCCCCTGATCGCCCGTCGTCTACGTCACTCCCTCGATTCACATTTTGTTCATCTTCTGCTATAATGACGTAACCATGTGAGGATGAATAATGATACGACTCAAAAAACACCACAGTCTCGATTGCTATGATTATTACAAAAGTGTACTGAAAACCCCTAATAATAGAATTAGTACTGAGGGTATATTAATGGTTGTTTTCGTATTCTTGTTTGGTCTCCTGATGGTTGGTGGAATTATCGTCCACCACTACAAATAGAGTAGAGATTGCAACTAAGTGGCCTGGGGCGAGTTTGAGAGTCGGAGAACGTCCGATCTCATCGGGAGGCATAGTAGGGTAAGCCTTTGGTCATTAACGGACCTTCTTGAACCTTGAAACCCACTTATTCGAGGGTTTGAGGGCAGAAATGCGGGATGCTATACTCTCGGCAATCCTCTCATGCGCGAGGTGGTCTATCATGCTGAAGCGAACTATTGCGGTCGTCGTAGCCTGCGCCCTGCTGTTACAGGTCGCCGGGTGTACAGCGGTGAGCTTGATTCCCCTAGATGAAACAAACAAGACAATCTGGGGAGAGATTGACATCACAATGGTAGACGGCACAAAGATTAATCATAGTTGGGCTTATTCTAGTGTACGTCGTGATACGTTGTTCATAATTGATGGAGGAAAAGCTGAGAATATTCCGCTTTCCTCCATTGGAAGTATCAGTGCGCGTCGATTTCATCTATTAAGGTCACTAGCCCTCTCCGGAGTTGTGGTTTTCGTGTATTTGGGTATAGCAGGCCTCTTCCAGCCAATTTATTCTCCCGATGGAGGTCCTTCCTCTTAATAGTGGCGGATATCATCCCACACCGTGCAGATTTCAGCTATGGAGCCAGAAGACCTTCCAGAACCTGAACAACCACTATATCGAGGGTTTGGGGGCTACAAGCGATGAAGTGACCTTGCAGTAGATTGATTTGCTTTCTAGAATTGTTGAGGTAAGAGAACTGAAGTAGTTATTGTCGCACGCGCTGTAAAATATCTACTGCAAAACTGGGTTTTAGACATGCACTTCAGAAAAAGAGACGCATTCCCCAGGTTTCTTCTCTTCATACTATTGCTCATCTGTGTGAGTAGTTGTGCATTCCAGAGGCAGTTGGCTACTGATCCACAGATACTGCGCAAAATGGATGCTCAGTTAAGATCAATTCTGTCTTCGAAGAGAACTGCAAGACAACTCGATCGAAATGTTCCATTGATCGTCACATACTCATCTGAAGTCACTTCAGAGGACCGACTTGGACTTCGCGCAATATGTCGCATAGGAACGATAGTTGGACAATTTGCGACTGTGACAATACGACCACGCAGAATCATCCAATTGGCCACTATCGATCGTGTAATTCACATCACACTATCTTCAGTTCAAGACATGTATCCGATACCTCCGCCGAAAACGGGTCTTATCCTGTGATAGCGCTTGTTTCTAGAGGTGTAAGGATGTTTTCGTTCATTTGCTTGTTATTAATCCCCACAATGGTTATTTCGCAAGAAACCCCTCTCCCAAATAAAATTGATCCGATATTGAGATCTCTACTCTCACGAGAATCAGAGAAATCTGATGTGCCGGTCGAACCAACAAGAACTTCTCTAGCTGATAGCATTCTTGGGCTGACGGAATCATCATCAATAGAACTGGATACTTGGATAAAAGTACTCATTCGTGGAGACAACCTGATTCAGATAATTCACCAAGCAGGAGGAAGAGTTGGATCCAGTCTTCGTAATATCGCCACAGCAGAGATACCGCTGAGAGCACTTGAGTCTCTGAGTTTAGAACCCGCTGTGGAATATATTGAAGCCTCCTTGCGGAATAATCTCTTGCTTGACTCAGTTGCGTCTGCAACAAGAGCAAATCAAGTGTGGAGTGAACATGGGTTATATGGAGATGACGTAGTCGTCATTGTCTACGACACGGGGATCGATATAGATCACCAAGATTTTCGAAATGAGGATGGATCCAGTCGAATACTGTTCTTGTGGGATCAAACAGCATCAACGGGTGTTCCTCCATCAGAACTTATCGATTCTTATGGTGCTGAATGGGTTAAAACACAGATTGATGATGAATTAGATGGCTCACCTGCAGGCCTTATCTCTCAGGTAGATACACATGGCCATGGCACACATGTAACAGGAATAGCAGCAGGCAATGGTCTAGCTACTGGGAATGCTCAACCTGACAGTCAATATGTTGGTATCGCGCCTCATGCAGATATAATTGTGATAAAGGGAGACTTTACACATAAAGGAGTGATGGACGGTCTCTACTGGGCTTTTTCAAAAACAGCTGCGATTGGGAAACCTGCTGTAGCAAATCTCAGTTTAGGTAGTCACCATGGTTCGCATGATGGATTATCAAGTTTTGAACTTTACTTGGATTATTTAACTGGGCCCGGAAGAATCATAGTCGCGGCTGCAGGTAACGAGGGGGAAAAGGCCCTCCACCAGCGTATATCCTTGTCATCAACAATACTTGATTCGATTGAAATTGTCCTCCCAGCATACACACCAGCTCCCTTCAGTCAGAATGACTATGCTTTCTTTAATTATCTCTTCATTAACCCGGTGGACATTGAGTATGTCAATGAAACCTACTACGTGGCAGACCTTTGGGCGCCTTCTATACAGGTATATGATTCGACAGGCATCCATTTATTCAGCATCGGAGGAGTTGGAGGCGGACCAGGCGAATATAGGAGACCTGATGCAATAGAAATAGATACGAACAGTGATCGGCTCTTCGTTCGTGATTATAGTCTGCACAGAATAAATCTGTACACGCTTTCTGGCGAGTTTCTTGATACATGGCGAATAGTTGTGCCAGTCAGCGGACCTTTCCCAATGGTGTTTACTCATTCAGGTGATCTTTTCACCTACTTTATTCATCGTGCGAATCAGGCGATGATTAAAATCGAGAGTGGAGGTTCACTTTCTGACACTTTATGGATACCTAGACCAGTGATTAACAATCTTTCAGGCAGTTTCAGGGGTGGTACATTTCAAGTCCCATTTTCACCGGCATGGATTAAGAGTATGGGACCATCTGGAGTTGTCTTTTCGGGATATTCGGATGAATACCGAATCAACGTTCTCCAACACAATCAGACGAAATTCATTATCGAACGAACAGTTTAATTAAAATAAGTGCGGATGAGGCTAATTGGCACAAACACCGGGTCATAACCTCTCTACAGCGAACAGACCCAGGATGGACTTGGAATTGTCCAGATATCCCCCAATACAAACCCGCGTATTCTGCAATATTCGAAGACTGGGACGGGAGAATATGGGTGTATCGACTTGGGGATGGTATCCAGAATCCCGAAGGGGATTGGTATAGCTCGGTTCTGTTTGATGTATTCGATCAAGCAGGAAGGTTTCTTGGGACTGTTCATTGTCCGTCTGGCGTAGACAAGCAACCAATCCCATATATCAAAGGTGACCTACTAATAGCTCAATTTAAAGGTGACGATGATGTGCCATATATTCGGAAGTATCGGATTATTGATTACTAAGGTGAGCAGAATTATTAATTAGCGGATCTATAGTCTTTTCGTTGTTTGTTGATAGAGGAGTAGAGAGTAGTAAATAGTACGAGCCTTCCAGACCGTCATACTCTATGAGCCGACTATCTGATTATGGAGCATAATGAGAAATCTGTATTTCAGCCTGGCGATAATGCTGCTTTGTATAAGTGGCTGTGGCTTAACAAATCCTGATGATGGTTCAGTTATTGTGTATGGAACCGTAATTGGAGTAATCCCTGATAATGTGGAAGGGTTAAGGATCTTTGTCAGGTATCCAAATCCTGATTATACAAGTAGAGATATTTCTGAAGCACTTCTCTGGACTGATCAATCATTCCGTCAAAGTCATCATGCCAGGGGTGATAGCACAACTATCAAGTCAACCTTTACACTGCGACCTAATGAGTATCTAATCTCGATCCAGCAGGTGCTTCCTCCAGAGTATTCCGGTGGCGATTGGAGATATTATGGCTTTGGATATGGGGGTCTAACGAGTGTTGAGGTGCTCTCAGGGAAGACGCTTGTTATTAACCTCAGAGGTTCATTTGAATAATACATCCCAACGGGGATAGAAACAGACTGACAGTCTTTTGTAGCATCCCCATAGAACGCCACAGGTCACACGAGAATTGAGGGTTTGTTAATTACTCAGACCGTCAGCACGACCTTCCCCTTGTTCTTCCGGTCCTGGATGTAGCGGTGCGCCTTCGCCGCTTCCTGAAGGGGGAAGGTGGTGTCGATGATCGGGTCGAGGATGCCGTCGGCGAGCAGATCCCTCATCGCTGCGATCTCTCCCTCGAGGACGCCCTGAAGGTGCCAGAGGTGACCGATATGCACACCGAACGCTCCCCGGTTCTTCATCATCATCTGGATGGGGCTGAATTTGGGCGAGCGGAAGATGTTCCAGATCGCCTTCGGCAGGTTCCGGGTCATGCCGCGCGTTCCGGCGGAGACACCGAAGGCGATCAGGCGACCGGTGTGTGCCAGGAGGTCGAAATCGGTCTTCAGGGAACGTCCCCCCAGTGGATTGAGGATCATTTCGACTCCCTTCCCGTCGGTGATCCTCATCACCTCTTCGGCCCAGTTACCCTGCCGGTAATCGATCGCATGGTCTACGCCGAGTTCCCGGATGAAGTCGTGTTTTGAGGCCGAGGCGGTCCCCAGGATCTCGGCACCGCGGTGCCGGGCGATCTGTATGGCGGCGGTTCCGACTCCGCCTCCCGCGTTCTGGATCAGGATCCGCTCGCCGGGATGGAGGTTCCCGAGGTAGACCATCGCATGCCAGGCGGTGATATAGGTGACGGGAAAGGCGGCGCCCTGAACCGGGCCGAGACGTTCGGGGAGCTGGAACGTCAGGGCGGCAGACGTTACGACGGTATCGGCATAACAGCCGAAGTTCTTCATACCGACGATCGAGTCGCCCTCCTTCACACTCTCTACTCCCTCACCCACGCGTTCCACAACACCGGCGAATTCATACCCGGTAACGAACGGGGGCTTGCCGGAATCGGGGTAGAGCCCCATGCGGGCGGTGATATCGGCGAAGTTGATTCCGACGGCCTGGACAGCCGTACGGATTTCACCCGGTCCGGGTTCCGGATCGGGTTGTTCCACATATTCAAGAACCTCTGGTGGGCCGAATTTCGGAACACGAACCACGTGCATGACTACCCCCTGGTAAATCGGTTACACTCTACCGGTCAGTCCTGAGGAGCCTGTTGAAGAAACCGACAACAGGCACCTGAGATCAGATGATTCGATTCTGGAGAATACACATGCTCCGCGATTGCGGTCCTGTCAAGGCTCCTCCATCCTGCGGGACAATCCGCCTGCTTCCGGCGATCCTCTCCCTCATTCTTCTCCTCACCGCCTGTGGTGACGGGGGCAGCCCGAGGCGGGAGGAAATAGATGGAATCGAGCATGTGAGGAATCGGTCCAGACCGGCCGATGGCAATCCAATGCCGGCACCCCGGCCGGCTATTGGCCTCATCAAGCTTGAGGGAGGTACGGGCAACTATCCCGCCTGGTCCGCAATCAGGGACGTTCGCGCTGTTGAAGGTGTCGGTTGGGCGGCCGTGGACATGCATCGAACCGAAGTGACCTGGTTCGATGATACGGGGAACCTGCTGGCTACCATGGACCTCTCCCTGCCCGGCCTGGGCCTCACCTCTCCCATCGCGGTGGCGTTTAACGACACAGGTGGTGTGTGTGTCGACATGGCGCTGCGGAGAGCCCTTTCCTTTACAGCAGACGGAACCCGACTCTCCTCCTTCCAGATCGACAGTGGCCTGCCGATGGATCTCGACATCGGTTTGAGGGGTGATCTCTACGTGCTCACCTCATCACACCCGAATGACGGCCGCGAACATCTGCTCCAGGTTCGACGCTACGGTGCCGGTGGCGCACCGCTGCATATCGCGGGCTCTGACAGCCTGTTGATCGAACACCTGGCCGGGGGAGATATGGATAAACCGGCCCCGATGAGTATCAGCATGAGCCCCCGGAACACTCTCTATGCTGCCGGTCGCGATTACGTGGTCCATCAGGTTCTTGCCGATGGCAGTCAACGGGTAATCACCCGCCCCACGATCGAAAGCCGGATCCCCGACGCCGTACTGGCGCAGCGGAGATACCTCATGAGACGGCGGGTCTCAAGCCAGCAGCATGAGGTCCCGATCATGGAGACACTGGCGATCGTCCAGGTCATCGCTCTCGACAGCGGCGGGGTACTCGTCCAGACGAACGAGTGGCATCCCTCCATGCTGGATGAGGAGGTCTGTACACGGTGCACCATCCTGCTTCTCGATCAGTTCTCCGAGGATGGAGTATTCGAACGCCGGCACGCGGTAGAACTGCCGACACCTCACATGCTCATACAGATCACCGATGAAGCAGCAGGGTATCTCTTCGGGTATGCGGTTCCCGCCGCTGGTGAGGGCCCGACCTGTATCTTCCGATTTCGGCTGGATGTGGGGCCCTGACCGGCCCTGTTTAATTCAGAACTTATCGTAATTGTACTTGTGACTATCATGTGGAACATCAGGCAGTAATCCAACCCTATTTATCTCTATTAGTGTCACGCTATAATGTCTGCAATACTTCCGTTATTTACGTCCTGGTAAATGCTTTATTAACTTGCGCTAATAAAACAGCCAATTACATTGTATGTTTCGTTTCCAATAATTACACAATTACCAGGGGAGTATTCATACATGGCCGAGTTCAAACATATTAAGGGCGGGGATGCGGAAAAGCGTTTCGCAAAAAGTCGTGTACATGGTGTGACCCGCGAGTACATGACCTATCTGGAGACACTGAAGAGCGAAGGCGGGGTCGGCGTCCTGAAACCGGGGCGCGGTGAAAACCTGACGACACTGCGGAATCGTGTCCGTCGCTCAGCCAGCCTGCTCGAGATGCAGATCAAGACCCAGAGGGACGGCGACGAGCTGCTGATCAAAGTCCAGAAGTGACATTCCGGACATTCCGTGTGGAAAAGGGTGGTCCGATCGGCTGCCCTTTTTCTTTTGAGGTTGAAACGTCTTCTCATGTTCACCGTATTTCATCATGAAAGGTTGACCAGCCTGATCCGTATCAGGTGTATGGAGTTTCGACACATACCGATAACACTGATAACACCGGAGATAACCATGCAGCACTCAGCGAAGCGAGGGATCGTGCTAAAGGGCCTGGCGGTCCTGCTCCTGGTCGCCTCGGCGGCCGCCTGCGGCGGTTCGAAAGCCACCATGCAGGAGATCGATGGCGTCCTGCACGTCATGAATCCGGCCGAACCTCTGCGACCGAACATGCAGGTCGAGCTCGAGGAGTTCATCCGCATCGGACAGGACGATGGAGAGGATGAGTACGTCCTCCCCGGGATAACCGGCTTCATCGCCGACGAAGTGGGTCGTACGTATTTGCTGATGATGCAGGATGATGATATTCGTGTCTTCAACACCGACGGCACCTACAGCCACCGTATCGGACGCCAGGGACAGGGGCCGGGCGAACTCCTCTCGGCCGCTACGATTAATTGGGGACCGGACGGCAGCATCTGGGTGGCAAATGCGGGAGCTGCAAAACTGACGATCTTCGATCGTGACGGGCTCTACCTGCGCGATATCCGCTTCCCGCTGATTCCCCCCGTCATGATCCAGACCACCACGAATGGATTCATGGGGCTTTATATCACTCCCCGTGAGATCATACCGAACGAGGTCATGGAGCTCACCTACCAGCTCCGGCGTTTCAGCGCTGAAGGAGACACGCTGAACGTTCTCTTCAGCACGTCGATCCAGATGGACCTCACCGATATCCAGCTGGGCGCAGGGCAGGATCAGATCCCCCTGTACACCATCGATGATCAGAACCGTGTCTGGCAGACACGGCCACGAACCGATGTCTTCGAGGTGAATGTCTGGAATCCCGAGGGTTCCCTCGAGCGGGTGGTCGAGAAGGAGTTCGACCTGATCCGAAAGACCGATCAGGAGATCGAAGAGGAGCGGGAGATGGTCATGCGTATGGTCACCGCCCGGGCAGGAGGACAGCTACCGGAAGGTTTCACCTTCAGCTACGATCCCGAACCTAACCGTCCAGCCACCGGTTTTCCATACTTCGATCCGCACGGCTACATCTGGGTGCAGGTCACCAAGGAGGGATCCCACGACTCGAACGGCTTTGACATCTTCAACATGGAGGGTGAGTACCTGCGGCGGGTGGAGATCCCCGGTGTCAGCAATCCGCTCTGGCTTACCTTCTCCGGTGACAAACTCTTCGTACAGGAGGGGGACCCGGAGGCTACACCGCAGGTGATCGGCTTCATCATCACAATCGACTGAGCAGCAACGGGCCTCTATCTGATCTGCTTCGCTGAAGCGCTGTCAGCGCCCCGCATCTATTCGATGCGGGGCGTTTTTATGTATGTTACCTAGTCAACCCTTCATGCTCCGTTCAAAGACCGAGACCAACTCGTCGATCTTCTCCCGCTGATCCCCGGGTGATCCCGACGCGAACGCCGAAGAGACACAGTGGTTGACATGCGCCTCCAGAAGTCGCCCGGCGACCTTGCCGAGCGCTCCGCGAACCGCTGATATCTGCTGGATGATGTCTACGCAGTATACCTCCTCCTCCACCATCCGCTGGATACCGGCGACCTGTCCGATGAGCCGGTTCATACGACGCCTGATGTCCTCCTTCACCTCGGGTGAACTGAGGCTGGAAGAACCGCCCGTTCCACCCCGTTCTTCAGACTCACCATTCGAAGTCATCGATGTCCTCTCTTTCAATCGGTGCTGTGCAGGTTCAGCCGGCGCAGCCGCGCGCTGTTGCTCACCACGTTGATGCTCGAGAACGCCATCGCCGCCTCCGCGATCAGCGGGTGGAGCATCCCGAGGATGGCAACGGGGAGCGCGATGGCGTTGTAAAAGTACGCCCAGAACAGATTCTGCCGGATCTTCCTGAAGGTGGCGCGACTCAGCTTCACCGCCTTGACGACCGCGGTCAGCTCTCCCTGAACGAGGGTGATGTCGGCCGATTCGATCGCGATATCGGTACCGGTGCCGAGGGCAATACCCACATCGGCCCGGGCGAGCGCGGGCGCGTCATTGATTCCGTCACCCACCATGGCTACCACTTCATTGTCACGCTGCAGTCGCGATACCTCCTCGGACTTGCGGTCGGGCATCACCCCGGCAATAACCCGGTCGATTCCAACCTGTGAGGCGATCGCGCGGGCCGTCCGTTCGTTATCGCCGGTGATCATCACCGGCTCGAGTCCCATATCTTTCAGCGCTGCAATCGCTGCAGCCGAATCAGGTTTGATGGGATCGGCAACAGCGATAACCCCGATCGGGACCCCATCGCGTGACACAACCACCGCGGTCTCCCCCCGTTCCTCGAAGGCATCAAGATGGGGTCGTACCGAAGCTTCCTGCTCCTGATCATCACCGGCCAGGACGACCGAACCTACCGATACGCGGAGCCCATCCAGAATACCGATCATCCCTCTGCCGGGGATCGCTTCGGCATCCTGTATTTTAAATAGTTCGACCCCCCGCTCTTCAGCGGTAGAGACGATGGCCCTGCCGATCGGGTGTTCAGAATGCCGCTCAACCGAAGCGGCGATCGCGAGCAGGCCTTCCTCCCCGAGATCCCCGGCCAGGGTCGTGATGCCGGTTACGGCCGGACGCCCTCTGGTTATGGTCCCGGTCTTGTCGAGCAGGATGACCCTGACATCCTTCAGGGCCTGGATCGCCTCGCCACTCCGGATCAGGATACCGTTTTCGGCTCCCAGACCGCTTCCCACCATGAGGGCGGTAGGAGTGGCCAGACCGAGGGCACAGGGGCATGCGATCACGAGGACGGTGATGGCGGCAAAGAGAGCCAGACTCAGATTATCCTGTGACGAGTTAATCCAGGGCAGGAACCCTTCAGCCCACCGCGCAACCTCACCCATTACTCCAGGCAGAAGCAGCCAAAGGAGAAAGGTGCCGGCGGCGATGACAATGACGACCGGCACAAAAACGGCGGTGACCCGGTCGGCGAACTGCTGGATCGGTACCTCACTCGACTGGGCCTGTTCCACCAGTCTGATCACATTGGCCAGGAAGGTGTCTTCACCCACTCCGGTGGCCCGGACCTTCAGCACCCCGCCACCATTGATCGTGGCTCCGATCACCTGGTCACCGGGGCCCTTCGTAACGGGCATCGATTCTCCCGTCGCTATCGATTCATCCACCGATGACGAGCCGTCAATGACCTCCCCATCCGTGGGCACCTTCTCACCCGGTCTGACGATCATTATATCCCCGACCGTCACCTCTTCGATTCCGACCTCCCTCTCGATCTCGGTCTCACCCTCGAACGTGAGAATCCGGGCGGTTCGCGCTTCGAGGGTCAGCAGCTTTTTGATCGCCTGCGATGCCCTTCCGCGCGATCGCGTCTCCACGTACCGTCCGGTCAGGTGGAACGCCATAATCATCGCGCCCACACCCGCGTAATTCAGTGCTGCCGGGAACGAAAAGAAATGACCCAGGACAGAAGCTACTCCTGTCAGAAGCGAAGCGCCGGAACCCATCACAATGAGCACGTCCATATTCGGCGCGCGATTGATCGTCGATTTCCAGGCGCCCCGGAGAGTAGGCCATCCGGTCCAGATGAGCACGGGCGCGGCCAGTACAACCATGCCGAGATCGAATACAACCTTGCTCGGCCAGGCTATATGGAAGAACATTTCCGGGATCATCCAGATGATGATCGGAACGCTCAACCCCCACGCCCGAACCATCCTTCGACGGGCCTCATCCATCTTCTGATTGTCGGCCTCTATCAGCTCATCACGCCTCTGGCTCACATCCGCAGTGGTTTCTTTCAGGGTGAATCCGGCCCGGTCCACCGCTTCCATGAGATCATTGAAATCGGGAGCTTCATCGCCCACCGTGATCCAGGCTTTTTCGGCAACCAGGTTCACCTTCACATCCACGACGCCGTGCACACGCGAGAGCGCTTTTTCGACATTGGTCACACAGCCGGCGCAATGCATTCCCCTCACATCGCAGGTAATCTGCTCTTCCATCATCAGCTCCTTCGGGACACCGTTCCGCAATTATGGAAAGGTGCGCTTGATGTACGCTTATACTATACTAGGGTATAGTATCTACTCATTGATACGTGACGTCAACCGAATAGTTTCATTGCTGATAATAACTGATGCCGGAAGCGCGCCTTGCAGCGAGGGAGGCTATATGTCATCTTCGTCCCGCAATTGAGGCGCAATCTCAGATGGCCGCTGTCAGGCCGGTCCTCCATTTCAGGCCGATCCTCCAGTGGAAGGGATGTCTTTGGATCCGAACATGTCTGAAGCCGCCGGGAAACGGCAGGTGGGTCGTTCTCCGCTCTTCGTGATCCTCCTCACTGTTTTCATAAACCTGGTCGGCTTCGGAATCATCATCCCGCTGATCCCCTTCTACGCCCAGGACTTCGGTGCCTCAAAATTCGAAGTAGGGCTCCTCTTTGCCTCATACAGCCTGATGCAGTTCCTCTTCGCCCCCATCTGGGGACGGATCAGTGATCGGGTCGGCAGGCGACCCATCCTGCTTATCAGCCTCTTCGGGACCTCCTTCTCATTCGTGGTCTTCGGTCTGGCCAATTCACTGGCGGTTCTCTTCATCGGCAGGATCATGGCGGGGTTTTTCGGTGCCGTCATCTCCACCGCCCACGCCTTTATCGCGGATGTGACCGAACCGCAAGACCGGGCTCATGGTATGGGCCTTGTAGGGGCGGCCTTCGGACTCGGATTCATATTCGGACCGTTCATCGGCGGCGTCATGGCCGATCTCTGGGGATACGCGGCGCCTTCCTACTTCGCCGCCGCCCTGGCGCTCGCGAACATGATCCTGGCCTGGTTCGTATTGCCTGAGTCGTATCCATCCTCGGCAAGAAAGAAGGCTGATCCCCCTGATCGTGGAGGATTGGGAACCAATCTGCGGCAGCTCAAAGAGGCCCTGACACAGCCACGTACGGGGGGAATCCTCTTCCTCTATTTCATCATCTCTTTCGCCATGGCAAATATGGAGACCACCTATGCCCTGCTGACCGAGGAACTGTGGGGATGGGGAGCGAAGGAGAATGGTCTGATTTTCGGATATATCGGACTCGTGATCGTTTTCACTCAGGGGGTTGCCATCCGTCCGCTTGCCCGGCGCTACGGTGAGGAACGCCTCGTGATCACCGGGATCATCCTCCTCATTCCGAGCCTCGGTCTCATTCCTTTCTCTCCGGGACTGGCAGTCCTGATGATCCTGAGCGGAATTATGGCCTTCGGCAGCGGCATCAATACACCGAGTCTCACCAGCCTGATCTCCCGGAGCGTTTCGGCTGAGGAACAGGGGGAGATCATGGGTATCACCCAGAGCCTGGGAGGGCTGGCTCGCGTCGTCGGACCCCTCTGGGGCGGATTCACATTCGGTTTCATCGGCCACAGCGCCCCATACTGGACCGCCGCGATCCTGATGGGGGGAGCGTGCCTGCTCGCCGTGCGCGTCCTCAGGCAGCGATCCCTTAGCCCTTCTCCCGACGGCCGGGAAGTCCCTTGAATCCGTAACGCTTCTGTCCCTGGCCGCACCTATGTGTCATGTCAGGTGACAAACGTCGGCACCGAGAGTGATGCCGGGCCCGGCCTGCAAGGCGCGGCAACGAGGCATAGCGGTGGCTATGGCGAGGAGGCGGAACGCAGCAGGTCGGGATTCGGCGCCGCTCGAATGCGACGGTTGTTGCGTGACAGGGCACTACATTGTTACCTGCACGAGCACTGGGGCAGTAGTACCATGGTTGGAAACCGGAGAGAAGGAGAGCGCCTGGAGATGCCACTATCAGAGAAGAACATTGACACGCTGAGCATCAACACGATCAGGCTGCTGGCGGCCGATATGGTCGAAGCGGCAAACTCAGGACACCCGGGTGCCCCTATGGGAGCTGCCTCCATGGCGTATCTGCTCTGGACGCGATTTCTGAAACACAACCCCGGTGACCCCGACTGGCCCGATCGCGACCGGTTCGTGCTCTCGATGGGGCACGCGAGCGCACTGCTCTACTCATTGCTCCACCTGACCGGGTATGACCTTTCACTGGCCGATCTGAAGAACTTCCGGCAGTGGAACAGCCGGACACCCGGTCACCCCGAATACGGGGACACCCCGGGAGTGGAGTGCACCACGGGTCCTCTCGGCCAGGGGATCGGTATGGGTGTCGGTATGGCCATGGCTGAACGGATCATGGCCTCCCGTTACAACGAAAAGACGTTCCCCCTCTTCGACCATCATACCTGGGTATTCTGCGGAGATGGGGACATGATGGAGGGGGTATCATCTGAAGCGGCGTCGCTCGCCGGCCACCTGAAACTCGGCAAGCTCACCCTGCTGTACGATGACAACCGTATCACCATTGACGGCTCGACCGAGCTGGCCTTCACCGAGGATGTGCGCAAGAGGTTCCAGGCATACGGCTGGCACGTTCAGGAGCCTCTCGACGGCAACGATCTGGAAGCGCTCGAGGGAGCGATCACGAAGGCCCGCAGGGACCGGCGTCCCTCTCTCATCATCTGTCGGACCACGATCGCCCACGGCAGTCCGAATAAAGCCGGCACGGCCGGGGCGCACGGCTCTCCCCTGGGAGCCGAGGAACTCAAACTCACGAAGCGCAATCTCGGCTGGCCCGAGCTGGAATCGTTCTACGTGCCACCTGATGTCAGCCGGCATATGGATGGCATTGTGAGCGGCCGGCAGGCACAGAAGAAATGGCAGGATCTCCGTGCGCTGTACGCGGAGGCCCATCCGGAGAAAGCAGATCGTCTGATCCGTGAACTGGCCGGCGAACTGCCGATCGGGTGGCAGGAACATCTTCCCGTGTTTGACTCCGGCAGCAAAGCCATTGCGACCAGAAGCGCGTCGGGCAAGGTGATCAACGCTCTGGCCCCGATCTGCGAGAATCTCGTGGGAGGATCCGCGGACCTCGCGCCTTCGAACAAGACCGCAATTGAAGGAGAACCCGATCAGTCGTATGAGTCACCGGGAGGACGATATCTGCGCTTTGGAGTCCGGGAGCATGCAATGGGCGCCATCTGCAACGGGATAGCACTCCATGGCGGCCTGAGGCCCTTCGCCGCGACCTTCCTGGTCTTCAGCGATTATATGCGCCCGAGCATCCGGCTCGCGGCGCTGATGAAACTGCCGGTCATCTACATCTTCACCCATGACTCCATCGCGGTGGGAGAGGACGGCCCGACCCACCAGCCGGTGGAACAGACCATGAGTCTCAGGCTCATCCCGGGTTTGATGGTCATACGACCGGCTGACGCAAACGAAACCGTCCAGGCCTGGCGGATCGCCATGGAGAGAACCGAAGGCCCGACGGCCATCATGCTCTGCAGGCAGGACCTGCCGGTTCTTGACCCCGATCGAACCGCCGCTGTTGAACGAGGCGGATACGTACTGAGCAGGACGATGGGGAGCAGGCAGGTCGCGCTGGTTGCGACCGGCTCGGAGGTGCATCTTGCGCTGGAGGCAAAGGCCGTGCTCGAAGCTGAAGGGATCGGCACACGGGTCGTGAGCCTTCCTTCCTGGGAGCTCTTCCGGAAGCAGAGTGTCGACTACCAGGAAGAGGTAATACCATCCGGGAGCATACCGGTCGCGATCGAGGCGGGGAGCACGCCAGGATGGGAACGCTGGGTCGGTTCTCCGGCCAATGTCCACGGAATAGATCGCTTCGGGGCCTCTGCTCCATGGGAGGTACTCTCAACCAGACTCGGCTTCTCCACTGAAGCCGTCGTGGAACATGTAAAGAAGCTTCTGGAGGAATAACCTGATGCGAATAGCTATCGCCTGTGACCACGCCGGGTTCGCACTGAAGGCCACCATCGCGAAGGTCGTCGCGGATCTCGGGCACGAGATCATCAATCTCGGGACCGACAACCCCGATGTGCCGGTTGACTATCCCGATATGGCTGAGGCGATTGGCAGAACAATCCAGTCAGAGGAGGCCGATCGCGGCATCCTGATCTGCGGCAGCGGCGTCGGGGGAGCGATTGCGGCGAGCAAGATGAAGGGTGTTCGGGCCTCAGTCTGCCACGATTCCTATTCCGCGGCCCAGGGTGTTGAACACGATGACATGAACGTGCTCTGCCTCGGTGGGCGGATCGTCGGCACTGCACTTGCAACCGAACTCGTGAAGGCGTTCCTCTTTGCCAGCTTCAGCGGCGAGGAGCGGCACGTCCGGCGCCTGAATAAAGTCAAAGCACTGGAGCAGTAGATAGTTTCCGTCCGAAAACGGCTCTTTCCCGCATCGCGAAAAACATCAGTGTTCATCCGGAGTTTTCGGATGGACAGCAGATAGTATCATAATCTTTCTGAGCAGCCCGGCCGCGAGATCGGTGATGCCGGGTTGCTTGCTCTCCCGTGGTCCGGCCACGTTGAGAACCTCGATCCCCTCCTCCTTTATCCAGGCCGCCACCCGTTCGGCCTCCTCCCCGAACACTCCCTTATTCTCGACCATCCGATCAAGATCAACGGCTATGAACGGTTTACCTCGTACCTCAATAAGGTAGAGGGTGTAGGCGGTGCCGCCGGTCGGCGGAAAGGTGGCCAGGATGAGCGTGCCGTCGGAATCCCGGACGTTCCACTCAGTGCGCTCTTCATACGCGGCCGAGGGAGACTCGATCAGGGGATAGCGATCGGGGATCGTTCCATCTTCAGCAATCCGCCCTTTCGGACACCAGCCGCCGCAGGGGATGTTCAGTTCGAGCGCGACGTCGAGCGCTGCCCGATCCACACCCGTCTGCCCTCCCGATACGATCTTCTTCAGCACACGACTCATGAATGATCTATCCGTTATTTGTCAAAAGGCGGTAAAACAATTCCCCAGCATGAGTCTATACTAATGAAGCCTTCAGCGGTAACCAGATGATACGTATACCCGGACGATCCCTCCTGACGAATGGGGATGTGAGAAAGAAGATGATCTCTGCCTGGAAGACACTGCGACCCTGCCTGCTGGTTTCGATTCTTCTGCTGGTGCCGAACAGCAGAACGGTCGCTCAGGAGCCGGTCACAATCGCTATATGGGGCGATTCCCGTGAGAACATTGACAACGCCTGCGTTGAGATAGCGGACATCCTGCTGAGTCAGATCACCGACTGGGATTTTCAGATCCATCTCGGTGATTTCACCCGGACCGGGTCCACCAGGTGGTGGGAACGGGCTCTGGGGAGAAGGGGGATGGACGAGCTCTTCGTGAGGGACCGCTTCTTCATGTGTACGAGCAATCACGACAGTTACGACAGAGGCGACCCGAAGGGCGATGATTATCCCTATAACCGCTTTACACGAGGAATCCTGCCGGTCAATGGAGTGGACGGATCAACCCACTTCTATCACCATCAATACGGAAACGTCCATATCGTTGCCTGCGATTCCTACTTAACCGATCCCGATATCATGATCGCCTGGCTTGACACCACCCTGGCCGGGATCCCCGACGATGACTGGCTGATCGGGTTCTGGCACGCCCCTTGCTACGACGATATCACATACAAGAGCGGGACCATGCATTATTCCCTTGCCTGGCTCGAGATGTTTCAGGAGCACGGCGGTGATTTCATCCTGCACGGTCATGCCCACACCTACGTACGATCACACCCCCTGTTACCCGATGGAACGGTGGATCATGAAAACGGGATGGTACATATCGTCAACGGCTGCGGTGGTGCATCCTGGAAGGAGCCCCTGGCATACGCTGAATTAACAGCTTTTACACCTGATGTGCGTTCATTCCCATGCATCACATTTTTAACCCTTGAAGACAATACCGCGGTCATACGAACCATTGATGCACGACCAGGGAATAATCTGGCTCTGATCGATGAATGGATCTGGGAAAGACGCTGATCTGGAAAAACTATTCCGCGCAGGGACGGATGCTTCTTCGTTCCCGAATGGCATCCATGACGTTCATCGGTTATCCCTCAGTTCAAGCACCACCAGCAGAGGACGATGATCTGACGCGATCTCCTCATCCAGTACCCGAACCTCAACCACCCGCCAGGCATCGGCAGGCCGGAAGAGCACGTAGTCGATCCTGCGCGTCGGCCCTTCGGACGGGGAGGTCGGTTCAGGATTACCGATCGCCGCGTCGGACCAGACCTCCAGCAGGATCCCGATCGGTTCGCTCTCCGGCTGAGCGTTCAGATCCCCCACGAGGATCATCGGCAGCCGGGACTCCGACAGGAACACTTCATTGATTCTCAGGGCCTGCGCTTTTCTGTCGGTCGGGTCACGGGTGTGGTCGAGGTGGGTACCGATGAAGATGATCTCCCTGCCGGTCTCGCCGATCTCGACCCTGACCGTCAATGCGGCCCTCGGTTCATTACCTTCACTGGCGGGCAAGATATGATTGTCCATTTTCAGAATCGGCCACCGTGAGAGAACCGCCTCACCATAGCCGCCTCCCGCATGATCCATCGCCTTCCCGAAAACGGCATGCATGCCGGTAAGTCTGCCCAGTTCGGCGGCCTGATCCACGCCGCTCGAACGGGTTGTCGTTCGATCCACTTCCTGGAGGGCGACCAGGTCAGGATCTGCCGTCAAAATGACCCGGGCGAGTCGCTCCAGGTCGAATACGCCATCCACGCCCTCACCGTGATGAATGTTGTAGCTGAGAACCCGAACCGTGAGTGGATCACTTTGCAGGCGGACATTGGACCGATCGATCCCGGGGTGGCCTGAACAGGCGTGGAGTGAGGCAAGGATGAGTAATGTCAGGAACAGGAGGGAGGGGATCCGGTAACTCGATCGTTTCACGCTGCTCACCCGTCCCCTGCTGATCCACCGCCTGAGCCGAATCGCTGGTCGACATAATCTTCAAGTATTACTAGAAATTCCCGTGATATCTCAATACCTTTTAATGTCTTGTACAGATCGCCATCTATGTACACTGGCGCCCTCTGTTCCTCTCCGGTACCGGGGAGACTGATCCCGATATCGGCGTGGCGGCTCTCGCCGGGACCGTTCACCACGCACCCCATCACCGCTACCATCATCTCCTCTACTCCGGGACAACGCTCCTTCCACCCGGGCATCCGCTCCTGCAGGAACGATTCCACGTCGGCCGCCAGATCCTGGAAGAGGGTGCTTTCGGTGCGGCCACAGCCGGGACAGGAGGTTACCTGCGGTGTGAATGATCGCAGTCCCATGCTCTGCAGAATCTGCCGGGCCACCCGCACCTCCCGGCCGCGATCACCATCGCCGGACGGAGTAAGACTGGCCCGGATCGTGTCGCCGATCCCCTGCTGGAGCAGAACAGCCATGCCGGCGGTGGAGCCGACGATGCCGCGTTCGGTCATGCCTGCCTCGGTGAGACCGAGATGGATGGGGTAGTCGCACTGTTCGGCGAGGAGGAGGTTCACGGCTATCAGTTCCTGTACCTCGGAGGTCTTGCAGGAGACAATGATCCGATCGTGCCCGAGTCCCGTTGCTTCGGCCAGTTCCGCTGATTCCAGCACGCTCCTCACAAGCGCTTCCCTCGCGATCGCGGCGGCGTCCATCGTGCCTCCCGAGGAGGCGTTCTCATCCATCAGGCGGGTGAGGATCGAACGATCGATCGACCCCCAGTTGGCTCCAATGCGGATCGGCTTCCCGTACTCGAGGGCCGTCTCGACGATTGCTCTGAAATGATCTTCCCGGTGGTCGCCGCTCCCCACGTTGCCGGGATTGATCCGGTACTTGGCAAGATCGCGGGCGCAGTCGGGGTATTCCTTGAGGAGTTGATGGCCGTTGTAATGGAAGTCACCCACGAGGGGAACCGTAACACCCCCCTGCTTCAGGCTCTCCGCGATAGCGGGTACGGCTGCGGCCGCTTCCCTGGTGTTGACGGTAATCCGGACGAGTTCACTCCCCGCCTCGACCAGCAGCGCGATCTGCTCGACCGTCGCGTCGATATCGGCGGTCGGTGTATTCGTCATCGACTGCACGACGATCGGTGCCTCACCGCCGATGAGCACACCACCCACATCAACCATCATGGAGACCCGGCGCTGGTAGGAGTCGATCATGTCACGATTCCGCTTCGGTGATAAGCCGTCTGAGGACGAAGTCAAGGATCCCACCGTGGCGGTACACGTCTATCTCAAAGGGAGTATCGAGTCGGATATTGAGGAGAGTCGCGCCGACAGTTCCATCCGGCTTCGTCCACGCGAGCTCGATCTGGCCCGCAACCCGCAGGTTCTCGGCCAATCCCCGGATGTCAAATGTCTCGGTACCATCAAGCCCGAGCGTCTCCAGGCTCTCTCCCTCCCTGAACTGCAGGGGCAGTACTCCCATACCGGCGAGGTTGCTCCGGTGGATCCTCTCAAAGGAGCGGGCCACAACCGCCCTTACACCGAGGAGTCTGGTGCCCTTCGCGGCCCAGTCCCGGCTCGAGCCGGTCCCGTAGTTGATTCCCGCCATGACAACAAGCGGAATCCCCTCCTCCTGATAGCGGGTTGCGGCTTCGAAAACCGTCATTCCGACGCCATCAGGCTCATGCCTCGTGAATCCGCCCTCCCTGGGAGCTACCATCAGGTTCTTCACTCGATTGTTGGCAAAGGTGCCTCTGATCATCACCTGGTGATTGCCGCGCCGTGAGCCGTAGGAATTGAACTCCCGCGGTTCCACACCCTGCTCGATGAGGTACCGGCCGGCGGGTGTGTCAGAGGCGAAGGCTCCGGCAGGTGAAATATGGTCGGTGGTGATATTGTCACCCAGCATCAGGAGCGCTCGCGCTCCCTCGATATCGGTTACCGGCGGGGCATTGTGAGGATCGAACCCGCCCGTGAAATAGGGTGGCTCCTGGATATACGTACTCTCGGGATCCCATTGGTAACTGGTGCCGGTGGGGGCCTCGAGTTCGTTCCACTCTGTCGCCTGAGCGTCGATATCGGCGTATTTCTCCCTGAAGGCATCCGGACTCATGCTCTGATCGAGGAGCTCAAGGAGTTCGGCCCGGGACGGCCAGATATCCTTGAGGAAGACAGGGGTTCCGTCGCTGCCGGTCCCGACAGGTTCTGAGGTGAGATCGCGCCGGACCGTTCCGGCGAGGGCGAAGGCAACCACCAGGGGGGGCGATGCCAGGTAACTCGCGCGCACGTCGGGATGCACGCGCGCCTCGAAATTGCGGTTGCCGCTGAGCACGCTCGCGCAGATCAGATTGCGATCGATGATCGCCCCGCCGATCTCCTCGGTGAGAGGTCCGCTGTTCCCGATGCAGGTCGTGCAGCCGTAGCCGACGATATGAAATCCGATCGCCTCGAGACTGGAGAGAAGTCCCGCCTTCTCGAGGTAATCGGTCACCACGCGACTTCCCGGTGCCAGGGATGTTTTCACATGGGCCGGAACGCTCAATCCCTTCTCCACTGCCTTCTTCGCCAGCATACCAGCGCCGAGCATGACCATCGGATTCGAGGTGTTGGTGCACGATGTGATTGCGGCGATCACGACATCGCCGTCCCGCAGCTCATTCTCCCCTTCCGGAGCGGATCCCGGACTGCCGAATCCGCCTTCCTTCACCGGCGTCGTGAGGCTCTGCTCGAAGGAATCCTTCAGGTCTCCAAGCGGGATGCGGGCCTGCGGCAGACGTGGTCCCGCGACACACGGTTCGATAGTCGATATATCGAGTTCCAGCACCCTCGTGTAATCGATCTCACCCTCTTTCGGAATGCCGAACATCCCCTGGGCGGTGAAATAGGAACGGATGAGATCTATCTGCTCCTCGCTCCTGCCCGTCATGCGATAGTAGTTGAGCGTTTCCTCATCCAGGGGGAAGAACCCCATCGTGGCGCCGTATTCGGGACACATGTTCGCGATCGTGGCGCGATCGGGCAGAGTGAGTGCCTCCACTCCCGGCCCGAAGAATTCGATGAATTTTCCAACCACACCGGCGTTGCGGAGCTGCTCAACGACCGTCAGAACCAGATCGGTCGCCGTCACGCCCTCGTTGAGTTCACCGGTCATCCTGAACCCGATGACTTCGGGCGTCAGAAAGGTTATCGGCTGTCCCAGAAGGGCGGCTTCCGCCTCGATCCCGCCGACACCCCACCCGACGATACCGATCCCGTTGATCATGGTGGTGTGTGAATCGGTGCCGACAAGAGTATCAGGGTAGAAGATCACACCCGCATCGGTCTCCCCTGAGAACACGCCCTTGGCGAGGTACTCGAGATTCACCTGGTGGACGATTCCGATCGAAGGCGGCACCACATCGAAGTTGTCGAAGGCCTGTTTTCCCCATTTCAGCAGTTTGTATCGCTCACTGTTCCGTTCGAATTCGCGTTCCGTGTTGATACGCAGGGCATCGGCAGATCCGAAGGCGTCGACCTGCACCGAATGATCGACAACCATGTTCACCGGACACAGGGGGCTGATCAGATCGGGAGAATGTCCCGCGCGCTCCATGGCCGACCGCATGGCTGCGAGATCCACAACCGCCGGTACACCGGTGAAATCCTGCATCACGACCCGGGCGATGATGAACGGGATCTCAACAGGTATTGGATCGGATGCGTTCCATGACGCGAGATTCCGGACATCCTCCGCGGTGACCTGCTCGCCATCGGTGTTCCTGAGAACCGATTCGAGGATGATCCGCAGGCTGATCGGGAGCCGGGAAACCGGTCCGACACCGGCTTCCTCCAGGCGGGGGAGACTGAAGTAGCCGCCCTGTGAGCCATCGCTGAGATGGAGGGTTTCAAATGTATTGAAGGGGTCTGGCGTGTTGTTATTCATGATCGTGGTTCCCGAATGCTTGACCTGCGGTTCAATTTCCCGATGATAAGCCTGTTTCCAAGTGTCTGAATACTGTGATACGATACAGAGTCAGTATGCAGTGCGCGAGGGGAAGATGTGGATTCTCTGTCACCTGGTTACACTGAATACGGAGTGGAAGCATGAACAATTGCACGACCTGCCTGACCGGCAAAATCTCAGCAGTGATCGGTGCCGTCGCGGTGCTCTACAGCCTGCTGCTCTCGATCGGTCTCTTCTCGTCCGGCATGATCCTGGGCATCACCGCGGGAGGCGCGCTCAATGGTGCCATGGCGTTCTTCCTGATGGCCATCGCCTTCTTCCTGTGGCCGTGCGGCGACGATGAGGAGGTGGTGGTAGTGAAGGAGGAGACGCCAGGGGCGGAAATGTAAACAGACCCGCTTTCTCGACCCCTCCATCTGACCGCAACGTACCGTGAGGCGATACCCGCTCGGGTGCCGCCTCATGCCAGGAGCCTGTCGGAGTAAGCCACCGGCTGCGGTCTGCGCTGGCATCCGGCCGACGGCGTTGGCTATTACCGGATGTCCTCAACGTAGCGCAGTGGCTACGTTTCCGGATCTCCGGCTCAGCCGCCTGGTCGGCCGGCGCCAGCCCGAACCTCGCTTTCGCCGGTTACTCCGACAGGCTCCTGGGTAATTGCGCAATCCCTCATACTGCCCCACATTGAAACTTCCACATTCTCATATACCTGCTCAATCGAGGAGGAATGCACCATGACCCTGCGTCCCGGCACACTGTTGCTGTCGATAATCCTGTTGGTCGGCCTCACCACTGAATCGTCCGCCCGGCAGGAGGATAGCCGGCTGCTGAGATTCCCCCACATCAACGGCGAACAGGTTGTGTTCACCTGGGCCGGTGATCTTTATACCGCGCCGCTGGCGGGTGGTGAAGCGAAACGGCTCACGTCCCATGAAGGACTGGAACTCTTTGCCCGCTTCAGTCCCGATGGCAGGTGGATCGCCTTCTCAGGTGAGTATGCCGGCACACGGCAGGTTTACCTGATCCCTGCCGAAGGCGGGATCCCGAAACAGTTGACCTTCTACCCCGACGTCGGCGCGATGCCGCCCCGTGGCGGGTACGACCACCTGGTGCTTGACTGGACGCCGGACGGCAAGAAGATCCTGGTCCGGGCCAACCGGACTCCCTTCGGTCAGCGGATCGGAACATACTATCTGGTTGATCCCTGGAACGGGGGCCTCGAGATCCCTCTGGAGATACCCGAAGGATCTTCAGGAGCGACCTACGACCCCACCGGGACGAAGATCGCCTATACCCGCAAGTCCCGGGAATGGCGCCACTGGAAGCGTTATGTGGGCGGGTTCCAGCAGGACATCACCATCTACGACCTCGCCAATCACGACAGCGAGCGGATCACCGACTGGACCGGGACCGACGTCCTCCCCATGTGGGTACGCGATTCGATCTACTTCGTGAGCGATCGTGGTGAGGACCTGAAGCGGAATCTCTGGGTGTACGACACCC
>SDBT01001396.1_pt1 | contig 42406 bp, 33 predicted proteins | sample 2277101 | NCBI WGS metagenome assembly SDBT01 (sample SAMN10404973, study PRJNA504765) | marine sediment metagenome | isolation source: marine sediment core GS10_PC15, 103 cmbsf | place: Arctic Ocean: Southern Knipovich Ridge | collected 2010 | reverse complement strand
AATGGCGTGCTTGTCGACGGCGAACTCGATCGGGATCCGGGCCATGCCGCGCATGGAGGAGAACCGGGTGGACAGGTAGGTCTTGTCGATGTCCCAGACGAACACGTTGCCGTCGTAGCCCTCTGGCAAGATTCGCTGGTCCTCGACGGCGAGCGGATAGCGGTCGGCCATGGCGGTCCTCACTCGAAGCGAAGCCGGGCCATTTCTTCGCCCACCGGGATGGACATCAGGTTCTCGATCACCTCCCGGGTGGACCAGCCCTCGTAGAGCCTTCCGTGCACGGCGCGGACGATGGGCAGATCAAGGCCCAGCGTAAGGGCCTGGCTGTGGACGGCCCTGGTGGTCGTCACGCCCTCGGCCACCTGGTGGGTGGAGGCGATGATCTCCTCGAGGTCCTCGCCCCTGGCCAGCCGGAGGCCCACCTGGCGGTTGCGGCTCAGCTCTGATGCGCAGGTGGCCATCAGGTCGCCGATCCCGGCCAGCCCGCCGAAGGTGAGCACGTCGGCCCCCGCAGCCACCCCGAAGCGGGCCATCTCGCTCAGGCCGCGGGTGACCAGCAGCGCCTTGGTGTTGTCGCCGAAGTCCAGGCCGTCGGCCATGCCGGCCGCCAGCGCGATGATGTTCGTAAACGCCCCGCCCACCTCGGTGCCGATCACGTCCTCTCCGCCGTACAGCCTGAGCCTTCCACCGGCGAACTGTGCCTGGGTCCTGTCGACGACTTCCCGGTAGCGCGAGGCCAGCAGGGCGCCGGCCGGGTGGCCGGCCATGATCTCCTTCGACAGGTTGGGCCCCGAGAGCACACCGATCTTCAGCGCGCAGGTCTCCTCGCGCAAGACCTCGCTCATGCGCTTGAACGTTTCGATCTCGATTCCCTTGGTGGCGTGCACCAGGATCTGGTCGCCCTCGATGTGGTCGCCGACCTCCCTGGCCACCTCGCGGAAGGACTTCGACGGCACCACGATCAGGATCAGCGGAGCGCCGGCCACCGCCTTTCCCAGATCGCAGACCGCCTCGAGCTTCTCGGGCAGGTCGAACCCGGGCAGGTAGCGCGAGTTCCTGTGGGTGGTGTTGATCTCCTCGGCCTGCTCGGCCCGCCGGACCCACAGCTTTGCCCGGCGGCCCAGCCCGACGAGCAGGCTGGCCAGGGAGGTGCCGAAGGCGCCGCCGCCGACCACCAGCACGTCCACGTCGTCTCGCCCGCTCATGCGATAGCCTCTGTCCGGGGCAATTCGTGGCCCGCGAGCCGGTTCTGGTAGTACAGCAACAAGCTGCGGTCGGTGTGGAACAGCCGGTCGCCGCGGCGCTGGATGGCCGGCCTGCGGTGGTAGCTCTTCAGGTGGGTCAGGGCCTGGCTGAACACCTTGATCGTGTCCCGGGTCCGCAGGCTGTCGTCCAGGCGGATTTTTCCTTTTCGCTCCAGCTCTCGCAGGGCCGTCAGGGCGTGCTCGATCCGCCGGTAGGCGACGGTCAGCGGCATGCTCTGTTCGGCTCCGCCGGTGCGCAGCAGCCGGTACAGGTCCATCTCCGGATTGCGCTCGCGCAGCCAGTCGAACACCGCGTACGAGACCAGGTGGATGGGTTTGACGACGGTGTCGCGCAGGTAGGCCTGGGCGATGGAACGGCCCAGCTCGCGGGTGTACTCGCGGTCGCGCTGGTGGTCGAAGACCGGTTCCCCGCAGACCTCCACGTAGCGGCGCCGATCCACCGGCCGGCCGCGGTGATCGCGGCTCTTGTAGTCCTCGTCGACCGGGTTGCCGAACACGTCCAGCGGTTGCGAGACCACCAGGTGGATGCGCGACTCGAGCGAGAACAGCTGGCTTATGAACTCGAAGATGCGCCTGGGCTTGGAGAACTCGTCGTCCTCGATGATGTAGCGGCTCTTGCCGACTTCCTTCAGATGGTCGTCGATCAGCGTTTCGGCCTCGAGCACCAGTTGGTAGTTGATCGTACACGGCACCACGAACACGTCCGGCCGCTTGACGCCCGAGCGCAGGTTGTTGACGTAGGCGTTGAGCGCCTGGCCCATCAGCCCCATCTTGAGCTTGTGCTCGACCGCGCCGCTCCTCGAACGGGTGCCGCCCGGGAAGAACAGGTTGTGGTAGCCCAGTTCCATGGTGACCCCGGCGTAGGTCTTGAGCACCTCCTTGTAGACCCTGGCCTTCTTGCGCCGGTCGACCTTGTAGGCGCCCAGGTTGTGCATGAAGAAGCCGATCAGCTTGTTGGAGAACAGGTTCAACCCCGCCCCGTAGGTGTAGGGCGGCAGGCCCAGCTTGAAGAGCATGAAGCCGACCAGGAGGGAATCCAGGTTGGACGAGTGGGTCGGCACCAGCACCGTGGTGCCGCGCCCGGCCGCCTCTATCAACGCCTCGGTCCGGCCTCCGATCACCAGCTGGTCGTCCAGCTTGCCCATGCTGAGCCCTTGCTGCAGAAGCTTCAGCGGGCTGAACGCGTTGAGCAGCATGTTCAGCGCCACCGGCACCGCCCGGGTGGTCAGGTGGTAGACCCGCTCGTCGAAGTGCCCGATCACCTCGGAGGCGAAGAACCGGATAATCTCCCCGAGCAACCCGCGCTGCTCCTCCAGGCCAGCCTTGAGCGCAGCCGACTGGATCCGGTCGTAGAAGGCACCCTGCCTCCGGGCCAGCTTGCGGTCCCTTTCGCGCTCCAGCCGCCTGCGCTCGTCGTAGATGGTGTCGAACAGGACCTGCTCGACGTCCCGCGGATCCCGGCCGTGTCCGTCCAGCACCCGCTGGACCACTTCGACCTGCACGCGTTCTTTGTCTTGTGCCTTCAGAGTTCCTGCCCCGTATGTATGTCGAAAAGCTTCACAGAAATACAGCCCAATCGGACCTTCGAGTTAAAAACCCGGCCTGCGGTCAGGGCCGGGTTGTCATTTTCTGGCGGAAGTGCATGGGAATCGAACCCACCCAACGCGCTATCAACACGTCACACCGGGTTTGAAGCCCGGGAGGCCCACCAGTGACCTAGGCACTTCCGTTCCGAGAATACGGCCCCATCGGGGCGAGTGTCAAATCAGCTTGGCCAGGACGAAGATCTGATAGATCACGAAGGCGACCGCGGCCGAGATGACCGGGGTGCCGAACCAGCCGAACAGGATTCTCCACAGCGTCCTCATGTCGATGGTCTGGGCGCCTTTGAGGATGCCGATGCCCAGAACGGCGCCCACGATGGCCTGGGAGGTGGAGACGGGCACCCCGATCTTGGCGAAGATGTGGACCGTGACCGCCGCGGACAGGATGGCGATGAAGGCGGTGAAGGCGTCCATTCGGACCAGCTTGAGGCCGACGGTCATCATGACCTTCTTCGAGTAGGTGATAATCCCCAGGACGATGGCGCCCGAGCCTATCAGGGTGGCCCAGAAGGGGGTCAGCCCGTCGGGGCCGACGAACGGGCCGGTCACGTTGGCCACGTTGTTGGCGCCCAGCGCGTAGGCGCCGTACGAGCCGGCGATCAAGAGCGACAATCGCAGGCTCCTGTCGTACATGAACATGGAGGGGAACAGCAGGTTCAGCGTTTTGCCCACCGCGTAGTAGAGCACGATGGTGGCCAGGGCCGCGCCGATCGGGGTGGACACCCAGCAGACGAGCACCTTTACCAGGCTGGAGGTGTCCAGGTTCTGCTGCAGCAGGCCCACGAGCACCAGCGCGCCCACCACGGCCTGGGAGGTGGAGACCGGCAGGCTCCAGTAGCTCATCAGGGCCACGGTCAATGCGGCCGCCAGCGACACCACGAAGGCCAGATCGGGAACCAGCGGGCTCAATTTCCTGTACGTCTCGATGCCCTCCCGGCCTTCGAGCAGGGCGCCCGCCATGACGAACACCGAGCACAGGACGGCAGCGGTCCAGAACTTGACCATGCGCGAGGCGACCGCCGTGCCGAACACGTTCGACGCGTCGTTGGCCCCCAGCCCCCAGCCGAGGAAAATTCCTGCGCTGACTTGCCACATACCCGTCTACTAGATCTGGCGTTTGATGGCGATGATGCTGATCCTGTCGGCGGTGGTCTCGGCCAGATCCGAGAGGTGGCCGATCAACAGGACCAGGTCCCGGTACAGGATCTTCTCGCCCGTTTCCATGTCCGAGTCGAAGACCTTGCAGATTATCTCCCGTTCCACGACGTCGGATTCGCTTTCCTTCTTCTCCACGGCCTTGGTGGTGTGGAGCGTCACCCGGGGGTTGTTCATCAGGTTGTCGACTGCCTTGCGGATCAGGTAATAGGCCTGCAGGTTGACCTCGACCAGTTGCTTGAACATGGGCTGCAGGTCCTCGGGGATCTTCATCCGCTGGCAGCTCATGGCGTACAGGATGGTCTCGGCGGTCCCGGGGATGCGGTCGAAGCTCTCCAGCAGACCCAGCAGATCGCCCCGGGATTCCGGCAGCAGGGCCTTGCCGTAAAGGGTGTGCTCGATCTCGCGCCGCATGTCGTCGGCGGCCGACTCGAAGTCCTGGGTATTGTTCATCTCCGAGTCGAACTTCGCCCCCAGGCCCATCTCCATGTACGTGGCGAACGCCTTCTCGAACATCTGGAAGCACGCGTCCGTCTGCTCGAAGTAGCGTTCGAGCATCTGATCGATCTTTTCCTGTTTTCTCCACAGAAACTTCATGATCTTATCAGCTCAGAACTCTGAACAGGCCCTATGGTTTGGGCGGCGTAGTGGCGGTCGTGGGCGATCTCTTGATTTTCAGCGGCAGCTTGCGGATTCTCGGGTTCGTCCTCATGGAGGCGGGGGCCTTGCCCGGCTTGTGTGGCTTGGCCAGCCGGGCCGGGAACAGCGGCTGCTTTATGGTCCCGCCCGCCTTGCCCGACAGCCTGCGCAGGTTGGCCGGCAGGCGCTGCCGGCTGCCTCGCACGCTGTAGTTCAGGCTGAGGATCCGTTGATCCGCGCGGTCGGTGTGGATCTGGATCTTGCCGCGCGGGATCTCGGGCTTGCGCGTCAGGGTGAGCTCGACCTTCCAGTCTTTTTCGGCCTTGCTGAACGTGCCGCTGACATGGCCGGCGGTGTCTTCGACCTTTGTGACCTTGAACGGGGCGCCGGACAACGACTGCACGCTGACGGTGTGCTTCGGCGGGTTCTTCTCGTTGAATGTCGTGAACATGACGTAGCTCTTGTCGGCCACCAGATCGCCCGTGACCTGGGCCGAGACGGACAGCTTTATCTCGGCCGGTTTGTCCAGGCCGGTTTGGGCGCTCACCTGTGACGAGAATCGGCCCTCCTTGTTCGGAGCCGTGAATGTGATCTTCAGGCGCTGCTTGCCGTCGGCCTGCTCCACCTCGACCTTCCACTCCTCCGGCTTTGCGGAGCTCACCTTGCTCAGCTTGACCTTGTCGGCCAGCTTGCCGACCACCTCGACGGTCTGGGTCTGGGTGGTCCCCTTGGCCACGTTGCGGAAGAAGACCCGCCTCGGCTGGAAGTCGGCCAGCACCTCCACCATGCCGGACATCTTGAGCTGGAAGCGCGGATTCTTGGGATCGTTGGAGTAGACGGTGATGTTCTTGGACAGCTTGCCCACACGACCACGGGTGTTGATCTTGACCTCGATCTTGCCTTCCCCGCCCGGGGGAATCTCGGACGCCGAAACGACGGCCGCGGTGCAGCCTCACCCGCCGCGGGCGCGTTCGATCTTCAATACGCCCTTGCCGGTGTTCTTGACGGTGAAGGTGTATTTGGCCTCCTCGCCCTGGGACACTGATCCGAAGTCGTGTGCCGGCTCGTCGCAGGCGATGACCGGCGGCGGGCCTTCGGGCACCCTCCTTTCGGGCGCCTTCTTGCTGATCTCGCTCGGAGCGGTCACGCTCGGGCTGGCCTTGCCCTCGGGATCGCGCACCTTCTCGCACCCGCCCGCGGACAGGACGGCCACCAGCAGTGCGCAGATGGTCATGGTCGGCAATTTCCATCTCGTCATGTCTTTCCTCCGTGGAGTGCGGCTACTGGCCCGTGTGCCGGTCCGCCGCATCGTTGTACGAGTAGCAGATAATATATCCATGCCGGCGCGCGTTCAAGTGAAATGATGCAGTCGCGCGTTGACACCCCCATGTGCCCGTGATACATGGATTTACACCATGAATCCGACGAGCCGCCAGCCCCTCGACATCCAGGAACTGTGCACCTTGATGCTCGAGCGCGGTCTGCTCGACGAGGAGCGGGTGCGCGGGGTGCTGGTAAAGGAGAGCGGCCAGCGCAAGCGCCTGGACCGCGAGGCCAACGCCGGACGCCCGCATCGCCACAGGATCTTGATCACCCCGGCCGAGGTGATGGGCTCGTTCCTGCTGCCCATCAAGGGCGAGAAGAACTCCGTGCTCGACCAGGACCGGATCGCCGAGGTGCTGGCCGAGGAGAGCGGGATCCCCTGCGAGAAGATCGATCCCCTCAAGCTCGACATGAAGATGATCACCTCGGTCCTGTCCCGGCCCTTCGCGCGACGGCACAGCGTCCTGGTCCTCCGGCGAGAGGGCAAGACCCTGACGGTCGCCATCGCCGAGCCGTTCGACCTGGAACTGGTCGAGAACCTTCGCCGGCTCACCGGGTACGGCATCAGCCCGGTGGTGTCGGCCAAGAAGGACATCCAGCGGATCATCACCGAGGTCTACGGGTTCCGATCCAGCGTCACGGCGGCCGCCCAGACCATGGATGCGGGCATGGACCTGGGCAACCTGGAGCAACTGGTCCAGCTCAAGGCGGTCGACGACCTGGAGGCCACCGACAAGCACGTGGTAAACGCGGTGGAGTACATGCTCCACTACGCCCTGGACCAGCGCGCATCCGACATCCACATCGAGCCCAAGCGCGACCATGGCCAGGTGCGCATACGCATCGACGGGGTGCTGCACGCCGTCACCACCTTGCCCAAGGTGGTCCACGTAGCGGTGGTCTCGCGCATCAAGATGCTGGCCCGGCTGGACATCGCCGAGAAGCGGAGGCCCCAGGACGGTCGCATCAAGACCGGCAAGGGAGATCGCGAGACCGAGCTGCGCGTCTCCACCCTCCCGGTGGCATTCGGGGAGAAGGTGGTCATCCGCATCTTCGACCCGACCCTGTTGCTGCAGGACCTGGCGGAGCTGGGGTTCTACCAGCGGGAGTACAAGCTGTACGAGTCCTTCGTCGCCCGGCCCAACGGCATGGTGCTGGTGACCGGGCCGACCGGCAGCGGCAAGACGACCACCCTGTACTCCTCGCTCAAGTACCTGTCCAGCCCGGAGATCAACATCGTCTCGATCGAGGATCCGATCGAGATGGTGGTCGAGGAGTTCAACCAGGTGGCGGTCCATCCGCGGATCGGCATCACCTTCGCCTCGGCGCTGCGCACCATTCTGCGCCAGGATCCGGACGTGGTCATGGTGGGAGAGGTGCGCGACGCCGAGACCGCGGCCAACGCGGTCCAGGCCGCCCTGACCGGCCACCTGGTCTTCGCCACCCTGCATACCAACGACTCGGGCTCGGCCATCGGCCGGATGCATGATCTCCAGATCGAGCCGTTCCTGCTTTCGTCGACCCTGGTGGGGGTGGTGGCCCAGAGGCTGGTGCGGACGATCTGCCAGCACTGCAAGCGGAAGTCCTTCCTCGCCCCGGACCAGATCAACATGTTGCACATGAAAATGCCGGAGGACTCCAACCGCAAGCTGCCCGTCTTCTTCGGCGAGGGATGCCCGGCCTGCCGGGGCACCGGGTACTTCGGACGCACGGCCCTGTACGAGGTGATGGCGATCAGCGACAAGATATCGAGGCTGATCAACGAGCGGGCCGACACCAAGGAGATCATGAAGGTGGCCCGCCTGGACGGGATGATGACGCTGAGGGAGGCGGCCATCAAGAAGCTGGCCCAGGGGGTGACATCGTTCGACGAGGTCCTCAGGATTACGGTGGATTGAGCGGGTGATTCAGATGGGGCGTATATTATTATTCTGGAGGGCCGCATGCATCCCGTAGCCGAAGAATTGACCCTCCTGGCGTCCTCCGGCTACCCGCTCGTCTACATGCTGACCTGGGAGGAGGACCGCGCCCGGCGCATCGTGGCCGAGGCCGTCGAGGCCGGCAAGCTGGAGGTCTGGAGCGTGACCGGAGGGCGGGACCCCTTCGAGCTGCTCGACTCGCTCAAGGATGCGGCCCCCGGCGTCACCGTGCTGCTGGATTTCCACGTTCACCTGGCCGAGCCCGGGATCGTGCGCCGGTTGCGCGATCTGGTGCCGCACCTGAGCCGGATCGGGCACATGCTGGTGCTGATCTCGCCGGTGCTCGCGCTGCCCGAGGAGCTGGAAAAGGATGTCTCCCTGCTCCAGGTCCCTTTGCCCGGCCGCGGGGAGCTGGATCGCCTGTTCCGCCAGGTGTGCGTGGAGGAGCAGGTGGTCTTTCCCGAGGAGTTCATCGACAACCTGATCCGGGCCGCGCTCGGGTTGACCGAGAACGAGGCCCGGCGGGTGTTCAGAAAGGCGCTGCGCAAGGGCGGGGGCTTCAAGCTGGACGACATCTCCCTGGTGATCGAGGAGAAAAAGAAATCCATCCGCCAAAGCGACGTGCTCGAATTCTACGAGCTGGACGAGTCCATGGCCGAGGTGGGCGGGCTTTCCGAGATCAAGCGCTGGCTCGACAGCCGGGCCAGGGCTTTCGACGAGGAGGCCGCCCGCTACGGATTACCGCCGCCCAAGGGCCTTTTGCTGATCGGGGTGCAGGGCTGCGGCAAGAGCCTGACCGCCAAGGCCGTGGCGGGCAGCTGGCACCTGCCGCTGATACGACTGGACCTCGGCTCGGTCTTCGGCTCGGCCTCGCCGGAGACGGCCCTGCGCAAGGCCATCCTGGTGATCGAGTCGCTGGCCCCGGTGGTGCTGTGGGTGGACGAGATCGAGAAGGGTTTTGGTTCCGCGGGGGGAGATTCGGGCAGCGGCACGCGTGTGTTCGGTTCCTTTATAACCTGGCTGCAGGAGAAGAAGGCCCCGGTCTTCGTCGTGGCCACCGCCAACGAGGTTGCGCGGCTGCCGCCGGAGTTGCTGCGCAAGGGGCGCTTCGACGAGACCTTCTTCATCGATCTGCCCGACGTCCACGAGCGCGAGGCCATCCTGGCCATTCACCTCGGGATGCGGGGACGCAACCCGGACCTCTTCGACATCCAGGCCCTGGCCAGCCAGGCAGAGCACTACTCCGGAGCCGAGCTGGAGCAGGGCGTGGTGGCCGGCATGTACCGGGCCTTCGATCAGGGCCGCGAGATCCAGACCGCGGACATCATGCACGAGCTTGACGAAATCGTGCCGCTGTACGCCACATACGAGGAGAAGATCAAGGCCCTGCGGGACTGGGCCAAGAACCGCGCCCGCCGGGCCAGCCTGGACCAGTCGCTGGTCGACCTGTTCGACCAGGAGTGAACGCTCAGAGGGGAGAATCGATGGCGATTCGAGTCGGGGTGATCGGAGCCGGGGCCTGGGGGACTGCACTGGCCCACCTGATGGCCTCCAAGGGCGACGAGGTGGTCGTCTGGGCCTTCGAGCCCGAGGTGGCCGAGGAGATAAACACCGAAAACGAGAACCGCACCTACCTGCCGGACGCCGAGCTGCCGGCCGGCCTGCGGGCCACAAACTCGCTGGCCGAGGCGCTCGACGGCCGGGAGTTGGTGATCAGCGTGATGCCGTCCCACGTCGTTCGCGACGTCATGGGCAGGGCCGCACCCCACCTGCCCGAGGGCGTGCCGGTCGTCAGCGCCTCCAAGGGCATCGAGAACGAGACCCTGATGACCATGTCGGAGGTAATCGAAGACGTGCTGCCCATGGTCTACCACCCGGTGCTGGCGTTCCTGTCGGGCCCGTCGTTCGCCCGCGAGGTCGTCCGGATGCAGCCCACGGCGGTCAGCGTGGCATCCCGGTTCGAGAGGGTGGCCGAGAGGGTCCAGAAGATGATGGCCTGCCCTTACTTTCGGATCTACACCACCAACGACGTGCCCGGGGTGGAGATGGGCGGGGCGCTCAAGAACGTGATCGCCATCGCCTCGGGCGCCGCGGCCGGGCTGGGTCTGGGCACCAACACCATCGCGGCCCTGATCACCCGCGGGCTGGCCGAGATCACCCGGCTGGCGGTAAAGCGGGGGAGCAACCCGCTGACCCTGGCGGGCCTGAGCGGGATGGGCGACCTGGTCCTGACCTGCACCGGGCCCCTGAGCCGCAACCGGACGGTGGGCGAGAAGTTGGGCCAGGGCATGAAGCTTTCCGACATCGTCCGCGACATGCGCCAGGTGGCCGAGGGGGTCAAGACCGCCAAGTCGGCGTATAATCTCGCGCGGCGCGAGGAGATCGAGATGCCCATCACCACCATGGTCTACCGCATGCTGTACGAGGACCTGCCGGCCCAGGAGGCGCTCGTCGGGCTGATGAGCCGCAGCCTGAAGAAGGAAGTCTATCCGTAGACTGGAGGAGAGATGGCCGAGCGGAGACGAACCCTGCGCAGACAACGCAAGCGGCTGACCCTGCGGGATCGGCGCGAAGATGACCGGCGCGGCGGGGAGCGCCGCGAGCACGGGCGGGTGGCGGCCGAGATCATGGTCGAGGTGGAGACCAGCGGCCGGCGCACCTACCGCAGGACGGGCGACATCGGCCTGGGGGGGCTGTACTTCCACGCCCCGATCCCCTTCAAGAAGGGTTCGCAGGTGCGCATGACCCTGCGCCTGTCAGGCCGCGGCAAGGCGGTTCCGGTCGAGGGGAGGGTGGTCGGCATAGACGAGACCGGCCGCGGAACCCGGGTAGAGTTCCTCGACCTGCCCGAGCGGACTCGCGACCTGCTGGCAGAGCACCTGAAGCTCTTCGACGCCCAGACCGTGATCGGCGGCACGCCCCTGGGCAGGTCCCGCCTGGATACGACGCCGGGCCAGGTGCGCGAGGGGCTGCTCATATGCAAGGCGGCCGGCTGCGAGTTCCGCCTGCGCGGCACCGACAAGGTCATCGGCCGCGACCCCGGGTCGGCCGACCTGGTGATCGACCACCCGGCCGTCTCGCGGCGCCACGCCCACGTCTACCTGCAGAACGGCCGTCACGTGATCACCGACCTGGCGAGCACCAACGGCATCCACTTCCGCCACAAGCCGGTCCACAGCCTGGTGCTCAGGGACGGAATGCTGTTCAAGATCGGACGGGTGGAGGTGCAGTACCTGGTGACGAGGATGGTCTAGTTCCACTCCTCGAGCACTACGGCAGAGGCGAGCGGGGGTCAGGCACCCGCGTTTCGCTTTGCCACTCGTTGGCCACATGCTAGAATGAAGCGAAGACATCAAAGGACCGGAGGTATGCCGTGCGTCAGGTGGTTGTTTTTCCGGGTGAAGACGGATTCTGGGTGGCCGAGGTGCCTTCGCTTCCGGGATGCATCTCCCAGGGAAGCACCAAGGGTGAGGCCCTTCAGAACATACGCGAGGCCATAGACGCCTACATCGCCGCCCTCGAAGAGGATGGCCTGCAGGTCCCCGAAGAGAAGTTCGACACCGTGGTCGTCGCGGTATGAGCCCGCAGCTTCCGGTCATTTCGGGGAGAGAGGCTGTCCGCGCCTTCAAGAAAGCAGGATTAAAAAAGTAGTAGCACCAGGGACGCGAATCGGGATCGGAGATCCCTGTCAATGCCGGTTATTTCCACCGCAATCACTTTTTCTGGAGTGATTTGATGGATATTCGCCTCATTGGAACATGAATTTCGCCAGAAAGAACTTGACTATCTTGATGGCAAGAACCATCATAGAAAGCGGATGCGCAACTCTAAGATGGTTGGAGACTTCAATATGGACTTTCAAGGCATGAGCGACCGGGCCATCCTGAGGGAGATGGGCCGACGTCTGCGCCGCCGTCGGCTGGAGAAAAACATCTCGCAGCAGGGCGTGGCTGAAACGGCCGGCCTGAACCGCACGACCGTGGGCGAGTTCGAACGCGGCAAGCCTGCGAGCACCCTGACGCTGGTTCAGGTGCTGCGGGCCCTGAACGCTCTGGAAGAGTTGGAGGCCTTTCTGCCCGATCCGGGCCCCAGCCCCCTCGAACTGGCCCGGCTCAAGGGCAAGGAGCGCCGTCGCGCCTCCCGCCGGCCGGTGCCGGAGAACCGGAGAGAGAGCGAGTGGTAGACCAGGTCGACACGGCGTACGTGAACCTGTGGGGTCTGCGCGTCGGCGCCGTCGCCTGGGACGACGACCGCGGCCACGCCGTGTTCGAGTTCGACCCCGGCTTCCTCGATCACGGCCTCGACCTCGCGCCCCTGACCATGCCCCTGGCCGAGATCCGCCGCGGCTCGAAGCGTTTCGCCTTCCGCAACCTGCCGCGTCAGACCTATTTAGGGCTGCCCGGCATGCTCGCCGACGCCCTGCCCGACCGCTTCGGCAACCGTCTGATCGACGCCTGGCTCGCCCTCCAGGGGCGGTCGGCCGCCAGCTTCAGTCCGGTCGAGCGGCTCTGCTACATCGGAAAGCGCGCCGTCGGCGCACTTGAGTTCGAGCCCGCGGTTCGCGGCCCCATGGGCGAGTCGGTGCCGGTGAAGATCGGCGAACTGGTGGGGCTGGCCCAGGCCGTGGTCACCGCGCGGTCCGAGATCCACGCCGACCTCGCCCAGGAGCCCACCGAGGCTCTGCCCGACATCATCCGCGTGGGCACGTCCGCCGGAGGTGGGCGCCCCAAGGCGGTGATTGCGTACAACGAGGCGACGGGCGAAATACGCTCCGGCCAGGTCGACGCGCCCCCGCGCTTCGAGCACTGGCTGCTGAAGTTCGACGGTGTGCACGACGCCACCCTCGGCGATCCGGCTGGATACGGGCGCATCGAGTACGCGTATCATCGGATGGCGGTGGTCGCCGGCATCATGATGACGGAGTGCAGGCTCCTGGAGGAGGAGGGGCGAGCCCACTTCATGACCCGCCGCTTCGACCGACCAGGCGCGGGTGGCAAGCGACACATGCAATCGCTTTGTGCCATCGCCCATTTCGACTTCAACGACCCCGGCAGCTACTCCTACGAGCAGGCCTTCCAGGTGATGCGCGCCCTGCACCTGTCGTACGCGGACGCGGAACAGCAGTACCGCCGCATGGTGTTCAACGTCGTCGCCCGCAACCAGGACGACCACACCAAGAACATCGCCTTCCTGATGGAGCGTGACCACACTTGGCGTCTGTCACCGGCCTTCGACATGACCTACGCCTACAACCCCGCCGGTCGCTGGACCGCCCGGCATCAGATGTCGGTGAACGGTAAGCGGGAAGGGATCAGGCGTGACGACCTGCTGGCCGTGGGCCGGGAGATGAGCATCAAGAAGCGCGAGGCGATCGTCAACGCGATCGTCGCCGCCGTAGAGGACTGGCCGCGCTTCGCCGCGGAGGCCGGTGTAGATGAGGCCCAGGCGGCGTCGATCGGCGCCGCGCACCGGCGGCTCTGAGACGCGCGCTTCAGAGGAAACCGTCACCGTTTCCAATCCTGAGCCTGGGCCCAAGAGTGCTCCAAGGCTGCGTGAAGCTTGGCGCGCTCCTTGTCATCGAGATCATCGGCATCGTCGAGATGCGCATACAGATCGGCTTGGACCAGCTCGTACCCTACAAGCAACCAAGTCGGCAAGCAAAATTGGGTCGCACACCCTGCAATCACCAAATCCGTTCGGGTACCATGGGTAAACCAGGCAAATCCAACTTCCTGATTTCGTATTCCTCGCTTCTTGGGTGAGGATATTTCCACCCATAGTTTTCACATAAGCCATTTTGTATCATTTCAAGTCCGAAGTCCCTTCCATCCTTCATCCAGATGTAGCGCAGTTCTTTACCGGCTTCATCCTTACTACACTTGCCGCCACACTCGAGAAGCACCATCATCTGACGCCTCATCAGCAGTTTTTCGGCATACTTCGCAGCCATCTTCCCCCGTTGTATCTGCCAATCACATCCCTTGAGGCCCTCTTCCTCATCACGCCTGCACTTCTGGTTCCGGTGAGACTCCGGACAGTCGATGCCAAGAACACGAACTGTTATTTCTCCGATCCCTCCCCCAGTAACAGTGCGCAACTTGATCGTTTTACCGTCGATTACTTTCAACACCAACGCCTTCTGCAAGGCTGCTTCTCCATCATAAGACTCGTCGTCCAGTAGAACGTCCTTGATATCGACACGATAAGGGTTTTCAATGGGGCGACTGACCTTTCCATTTGGTCCATGGCCATCATCACTAGATGCCGCTGAGGTCTTTTTTGTTGGCCGATTGGGCTCATCTTCCAGTCTCAGGAAAGCTCCAACCGCGGCTACCACAAGCAGGATAGCGATGTAGACGTTTTTCATATTCTTGCGCAGCCAATCGATGCTCAGGGCCCGTCTAGCTTCTCGAGGGCGTGCCTGAACAGGGTGACGAAGGGGCCACGGTCCAGCTTCAGGCCCATCTCGTACAGGCCGTACCGCTGGATCTTGCCCCTGAAGATCTTCCCGCGCCGGGTGACCGCGGTGCAGGGTTTTTCCGACTCGAGGATCTTCTGCAGCACGGCGTGCTTGAAGTGCAGCCTCTGCTGGGCCGAGATCTGGGGGGCCAGGTCGCGGGCTTGAACCTTCTCATCGACCTTGGTTCGGCGGGCCACGGTCTTGACTTCGGCCGGGTCGAACACGCAGTGGACCATTGTCTTGTGGACGGTCTCGGGCGGCCCGTCTTCGGGCTCGAAGTCGAACTCGTACGTGTCGACCTTGCGTATCCGACCGAACCGCACCAGGTCAGGGTCCAGCATCAGGGCCACCCGGCGGCCGTCCTGGCGGGCCTCGTCCAGGGCCGAGCGCTCCCGGTTCTGAATGACGTTCCACCGCGCCCGGAACTTGAGCAGCGCATGCTCCTGGTCGATCTTGCCGTCTACGATGCTCCCCGCAAGTGCGCGGCCGATGCCGTGCTGCTGCACGAGCTTGTCGATCTTGTCCCTCCGCAGCATCCGCAGAACGACTTCGTTCAGGGTGACCTGGCCGCGCACCACCCTGACGGCCTGGCCGAAGGGAATTCCGTTGCGCTCGTGCAGCTGCTTGGCCTTCTGGTGCTCCTCGGGCGACAACCTGGGCTTCTTTCGGGGGTCTCGTTTTTCATGGGATGGTGCCGGCACGGCTAGTCCCCCTTTTTCTCATGGCGCCTCTTTTTGGATCATGGACAAAGACGGAGAACAATGCAAGCCTCCGGGTGTGCGAGTGCCGGGTGGACCTGGATGAAGCGTCTGCGCAAGAGACTTTCGTCGCTGCTTCCGTTCGGGCTGCGGGTGGAGGGATTGCGGCTGGTGCGGCTGGTCGAAGACTGGAAGGTGCGCCAGCGGCTGGCGAGCCGGAAGGGGGCGGCCGAAGGGTTTCCGCACGTACTGGCCGAGGCCGGCTCGCCGCTGGAGCGGGTCCCGGGCGCGGTGGATGCCCGGCTGCAGCGCGGCAAGGAGATCAACGTGGGACTGGCCGCCCGCGGTATTGACGGGGTGGTGATCGGGCCCGGGCAGTTGTTCTCCTACCACCGGCTGGTGGGCCGGCCCTCCCGGCTGCGCGGTTTCAGGTTGGGGCTGGAACTGAGGGACAACCTGGAGTCGGCCGGGGTGGGCGGGGGCTGCTGCCAGGTCAGCAACATGCTCTACTGGCTGGCGGTGAACGCCGGCATGCGGATCGTCGAGCGCCACCGGCACGGCTTCGACCTGTTTCCCGATCACCAGCGCACGGTGCCGTTCGGCTGCGGGGCCACGGTCTTTTACAACTACCTGGACCTGCGCTTCGCAAACCCGCTCGACCAGCCCGTGCTGGTCGAGCTTGCGGTGTCGCACGATCGGCGCCTGGCGGGCAGGATCCGCGCGCGCAGCGATCCCGGCTGGAGGGTGACGGTTCAGGAGCGCGACCACCGGTTCTTCGAACAGGACGGCCGGCGCATGCGGGAGAACCGCATCCACCGGCGGATCGTCGACGCCCGGGGCCGGGTGCTCGAGGATGACGAGCTGGCGCACAATCTCTGTGAGGTCAAGTACCGGGTCGAGTGATCTGAATGGGAGATACGACATGCAAAACGCAATCTGCGCGGCTGCGATGATCATCATCCTGACGACGGGCGCTGCAGGAGCCGGTCAGGCGGAGCCGCTGTGCCTGCAATCGCTGGTGCCCACCTCGGGCGGCAAGGCGGACGTGCTGCTCGACGGCGACCTGGAGACCGGCTGGTCCCCGTCCGGCGATCCCGGCGGCGAGGGCGTGCTGCTGCGCTTCGAACAGCCCGAGCCGATCGACCGCGTGCAGGTGCTGCTGTGCTCGGGCTCGGGCGCGTTCGAGCTTGTGCCCTATGTCAACGGGACGTCGCTGTCCGCGCAGCGCAAGGGCCGCGAGGGCGAGGAGTACGAGATCGCCCTCAGTGGACAGAACAAAAAAATCCGATCGCTGTTCCTGCGCATCTCGTCGGCAAAGGGGGTGCCGTGCCTGGCCGAGGTGAGATTCCATCGTGGCCGGGAGGTCTTGCCCGTGAAGCCTCCCCGGACGGTGTCCGGCCGGGTCGAGGCCTCGTCAACCCTGAAGCCCATCGACGCCTACCATGTGGCCTACCTGTTCGACGGCCGGACCGACTTCGGCTGGGTCGAGGGTGCCAAGGGCCTGGGCAAGGGCGAGTCCGTGACCCTCGAGCTGGACGAGCCCGTCGAGGTGGTCGCCCTGGAGTTATGGAACGGCTACCAGCGCTCCAGGGACCATTTCCGGAAGAACGCCCGGGCGACCCGGCTCGGCCTGAGGATCGACGGCGGCGACGCCATACCATTGAAGGTCGCGGACCGCATGGGCCCGCAGAAGCTGAAACTCCCGAAAGCGGTGAAGGGAAAGACCTTCCAGCTGACCATCGAGGCGGCCCGCCGTGGCAAGCGCTATCCGGACCTGGTCATGAGCGAGCTGCGCCTCTGGGACGCCAGGGGCCCGCTGACGGTCGAGACCCCGGACATGGCCGAACGGCAACAGGCCCTGATGGAGCAGGTGGCCGGGACGCCGCTTTCCGATGTGGTCGACCGCCAGTGGGTCTGCCGCTGCGGCGACATGCGGCTGACCCGGCTCAAGCTGCGTACCAACCACACCTTCGTCTGGTACCAGGACGTGGAGTCCGAGGACGAGGTCGAGACGCGCTCACAATCTGAAGTATTCGACGGCGCCTGGGTGGTGGGCAAGCCCAAGCCCCCCTCGGCTGCTATAAAACTCTTCGGCCGCCGCCACAGGACCTCGTCGGTCTTCAACCCATACGCCGGCAACCGCGTGCGCGACAGCGTGCGCATCGGCGGCGGCAACGTCAGCGTGACCAGGCTGGCCGACATCGACGCGCAGGAGTTCGCCGAGCTGGTCCGCAGATGGGCCCGCGGCCCGGCCGCCGACCGGGTCGACTGCCTGGACCTGTCGGCAAGGGGTATGGAGTCCACCTACGAGGCGCTCAAAGGCAGGGACGCCATCGTGCTTCAGGGCAAGGCCATGACCGACCTGATGGTGCACGATTCCAGGTAGTTCGAAACCAGGTGGTTGACATCTGGTTCCAATGGATTGAGAATGAGTCGAATGATTCGAAAGCAAGGTGTTGCGATGAGCCACTCGGGAATTGTCCGGTCGATTCTGTTCTGCGCGGTTTTCCTGGCAACGGCGCAGTACTGGGGCGCCTGCTCCGATCCCAGGTTCATCACGCGCACCCCGCCCGGCCAGCAGGTGGACGTCTTCCAGCAGACCTCCGTCCCCAATCTCGACGTTCTCTGGGTGGTGGACAACTCGGACTCCATGGTCGAGGAACAACGGGCCCTGGCAGACAATTTCGGCGACTTCTATGCGTACCTCGAGTCCACCGGGGCGGACTATCACATCGGGGTCATCTCGAGCGACGTCTACAGCTCCGATCATCAGGGAAGACTCCTGGGCGAGATTTCCTTCATCACACCCGAAACCCCGGACTCTGACGAGGTGTTTGCCGAGAACGTGAACGTGGGAGTGGGGGGCAAGGGGGACGAGCAAGGGTTCCATGCCGCCATCCTGGCTCTCACTGAACCGATGATCTCCGGGGACAACAAGGATTTCATACGGGAAGACGCCCACCTGTTCGTCATCTTCGTCTCCGACGAGGACGACAGTTCCTTCGGCGAGGTGCGCTACTACCTCCGCCGCTTCGAGCAGCTCAAGGGCCTCGGCAACGACGGAATGGTGAAGGTCGCCGCCGTGGTGGGAGATGTGCCCGAGGTGCCCGACTGGTGCCGGAACGAGAAGAACGTGCGGCCCGGCGAGCGTTACGCCGAGCTGGCCGTGAGCTCGGGTGGTATGGTGTTGAGCATCTGCGACGACGACTTCGGAAGCAACCTGGATCAGCTGGGCTTTTCCGCGGCAGGCCTGAGAAGGCACTTCACTCTTTCCCGCCTGGCACTGCCGGCGAGCATCGAAGTATGGGTCAAGACCAGCTGTGGCACCGCTTTGCCTGAAGAGGTGTGCGAAGAATACTACGACGATTGCACCGATCCGGACAGCGACGTCTACGGACAGACCTGCGTGCCGCGAAGATCCCTGCCCGACGGCTGGGCTTACGAGCAGGACAGCAACAGCATCCGCTTCTTCGGCGCTGCCGTGCCGCCTTTCGGTGCGATCGTCGAGGTGGGCTACATTCCCGACGAGGAGTTCTACTGATGCTTTCAAGGTATGAGTTCGGTGCGTTGGTCGCCGCCCTGCTGCTCGCCGGCTGTGATGATCCGAACCTGGGCGAGTCTCCTCCCTCCATGCAGGTGGGCGTTTCACGGATCGAGTTCGGCGCAGTCCCGGTGGGCAGCACGGCCTCGCGCAGGATCGAGATCCAGAACACGGGCAAGGGCGATCTCCGGCTGGTCGAGCCGTCGTTCAAGGACAACCCTGACGGGGTCTTCCATGTGCCGGAATACGACACGCCCATCGTTCCGGGCGGAAAGGGCTGGCTGACGGTCGCTTTCAGCCCCGACGATGAAAAACGCTACGAGAGTCATCTCGTGATCGAGGGCAATGACCCGGACAACAGGAGTGCGGAGGTCTGGCTGGGCGGCGACGGTTTCCGCGTGGGGATCATCGAGGTGGAACCCCTGATCGTCGATTTCGGCACGGTCAATTCCGGGTCGGCGGGCGTGAGAAAGGTGTTCATCCGCAGCGTGGGCAACGGAGACCTGATCGTCACCGGCATCGAGCTTACTCCTTACACCAGTCCGGACTTCCAGATCCTCTCTTCCACCCAGACGCCCGCCACCCTGCCGACCGGCACCGAGGTCCCCATCAAACTCGTCTATCGGCCGGGGCAGGGCAGCTATCAGCCCGATGAAGGCCGGCTGCTGATCAGCTCCAGCGATCCTCTTCAGCCCGAGGTTCCCGTCGCCCTGGTGGCCCGGATCAACCAGTGCCCGGTGGCGGACGCCGGACCGGACCGGGATGTGGATGCCATGGAGACCGTCATCCTGGACGGCAGCCTCAGCTCCGATCCGGACGGAGACCTGCCCCTGGCCTTCGCCTGGAGTCTGACCCGCAAACCGGAAGGCAGCGATGCGGCGCTCTCGGATGAAGAGACCCAGCACCCTTCGTTCACTCCGGACCTGGTCGGGGTATATGAGGCGGAGCTTTACGTCACCGACAGCATCGGATGCACCAGCCTGCTGCCGGACCGCGTGGTCGTGACCGCCTTGCCTGCAGAGAAGCTGGTCGTCGAGTTGGTGTGGGATTCGCCTATAGCCGATCTGGACCTGCACTTGCTGGCCCCCGGAGGCACCCTGGGCGGACCGCTGGACTGTTTTTACGACAACCCTGCGCCCGACTGGGGAGAGACGGGCGACCAGGCCGACGATCCATGGCTCAAGCGGGACGACCTGATGGGGTTCGGGCCGGAGATCACCGCATACGACGAGCCGCTGGAGGGAACCTATCAGCTGGTCGTCCACTACTTCTCCACCCATACGGCCTCCGGCCAGGAGTCCACCAGCGCCACCCTGAGGGTGTTCATCAACGGGTTGCTCGATGCCGAGATCGCAAGGGATCTCGAATCGCAGGGTCAGGTCTGGACCGCCGTCGAAGTCCTCTGGCCGGAAGGAACCGTCACCCAAGTGGATTTGCTGGAGTGAGACGATGCGAATTCTCGATCACATACGGGTCCTGGGCCTCCTCGTCGTGACAGCCGCGGTCCTTTTCGGATGCAGCAGCCCTGACCAAGACCAGGGCGACGGCGGTCCCAGCTCTCTGACCTGCTCCAAGCGCCTCGACTGCCCCGATCGACTGGCCTGCATGGCCGGCATCTGCGACAACTGCTTCCGCGACCGGGACTGCCTGGTCACGGAGATCTGCAACCCGCTGGACCAGCTTTGCAGTCGCCACCCGGACATGGGTGACGAGTGCCGTCTCAACGAAGACTGCGCGCTGGGCTCCTTCTGTGTGCAGGGCTTCTGCAAGACGGATTCCGAGGTCATGCCCTGCCAGGAAGACCGGGACTGTCTCGAGGGCGAGCGTTGTGACCCGCTCAACCTGGTCTGCGTCCAGGACTTCGGCTGCGACACGGACGAAGACTGCGCCGAGGGCGAGGTCTGCAGCCCCGCCAACAACCGCTGTGAGCGCTCTTGTACCCCGGAGACTCAGGATGCGGTCTGCGGTTTCGGCCTGGTCTGCGACGAGCTCGGCCGCTGCGTGGATTGCTTCTCCGACGAGCACTGCGCGGTCGGCCTTCGATGCAACCCGGAGACCCGCCACTGCGAGGGAAAGAACAGCTGTGTCACCGACCGGGATTGTCCCTGGGGTCAGGTGTGCAACCTGCAGACCTTCCAGTGCACCGTCACTCCTCCCGGCTGTCTGTCCCATGCCGACTGCCCGGGGGGAACCATCTGCAATCTGTCTTCAGGAGAATGCATCTCCGAGGATTGCCTCGACGATCGCCTCGAACCCAACGACGAGCCGTCTTTTGCGGCTCCCCTGGAGGGGGGACGCACCGACAGACTCACCCTCTGTCTCCAGGACCTGGACTGGTTTTCGATCCAGCTGGCCCGGGGCGACCGCCTCCAGGTGATCGTGGACACGGACTTTCTGGCCTCCGACCACTTCCAGGTGGCGCTGTTGAGCCCTGAAGCGGACGATATTCTGCATGAGGACTCTCTGCTCATCGATCACACCGTCTCCCGGGACGGCGCCTACTTGCTGCGGGTTCTGACCAGCGACCCTCGTGCGAGCTATGACCTCGATGTCACCATCTCGCGGGGGATACCCTGCGACGACGACGAGTTGGAGCCCAACGACTCGGCCTACTCCGCCGCACCCATCGCCTCGGGCAGATACCCGGGCCTGGCGATCTGTCCGCACGACGAAGACTGGTACGTGCTGGACAGGCCCCTGGACCGGCGACTGGAAGTTCGCATCGACTACCCGCCCCTGGAGGGAGACCTGGACCTGGACCTGTTCGCCGGCGACGCCCAGACGGTGGTGATGAGCTCGGCCACCGCCGCGAGCAGCGAGTTCGTCTTCGCAGACGACGACCCCGGAGAGCGTTTCTTCGTGCGGGTCTACGGCAGCCCGCAAACGGCCAACCGGTACGAGATGAACGTTGACCTCATTCCTCGGTGAGAGACGGAGAGGATGACATGAAGCAGCTGGAACACGGAATCGCTATCGTGCTGTTGATCCTCGGCTTGTCCCTGGCGGGTTGCTCGGGAGGCTCGAGCCGGACCGACGCCGGATGGGATGCCGACGCCACCGTCGATCCTGACGGCGACGGCGATGGGGAGCAACACGACGGAGACCCTGCGGATGCAGCGGACGAGGAGACGGTACTGCTGGAGGTGGAAGCGATCATACCCTCCAGGGGTCCCGTGGAGGGAGGAACCTGGGTCAACTTCATCGGTTCGGGATTCGTGCGCGGCATCGCCGACAGCCCCTGGAACGTCGAGGACGATACCGAGGTGATCTTCGGAGACAACCCGGCCATCGACATCGAGGTGATCCGCGACGACATGATCGGCGTTCGCACGCCGGCTGGAGTCGCCGGCCCGGTCGACGTGACCGTGGAGAACCCCAACGGGCGCGTGATCGTTCAAGCGGCCTTCACCTATTTCGAAGCCGTCACCGCCTTTGAGGTGGATCCCGAACATCTCTCCAGCCGCGGCGGAACGCCGTTCACCGTCGAGGGGACCGGCTTCACGCCGGACACCACGGTCCTGGTCGCAGGCCGGCCGGCTTCCTCTGTCGAGGTGGAGAGCGCCACCCGGGTGCACGCCGTGGCGCCTCCGGCGGCACCCGGACCTGCAGACGTGGAGGTGATAAACCGCAACGGCCGGGCCTTGCTTTTCAGGGCGGTCACTTTCCACCCGGTGCCTTGCCTCGCAACCGTCGTTCCCGCCGCCGGGCCGGAAGTCGGTGGCACTCTCGTGGTGGCCGAGGGCGAGGGTTTCGAGGAGGGGGTAGATCTCCTCTTCGGCGGCACACCTGCCTCCGACCTCTCCTGCCCTGCTCCCGACCGGTTGGAGGCCACCTCCCCGGCCGGTTCCGGAACCGTGGACGTGACCGTCGCGGGCCCCGTCGACGCCTCGACGCTGTGGGGAGGGTTCGTCTTCCTGCCCGAGCCCGGCGGCAGCCTGGCGGTGCTCGGCGTTGCTCCTTCGGCCGGTCCGACGGAGGGAGGACAGAGGGTGACCGTAGTCGGTGAGGGCTTCGCGGGCGGGGTGGATGAGGTGCTCTTCGGCTCCGATGCGGCCGTCGACGTCCAGGATCTCGGCGATCGGATGTTGTCGGTCACAACGCCCCCTGGCGAGGCCGGCGCTCTTCCCGTGACGGTGAGGATCGGAGCGGCAACAGCCGTGCTGGAGAACGCCTACCGCTTTTTCGTGCCCGTGCGAGCCGAATCCATCGAGCCGGCAAGTGGTCCTGCGGAAGGAGGGACGGCGTTTACCATCCACGGTTCAGGCTTCCACGACGGGATCGAGATCTCATTCGGCGGCGTGAGTACGCAATCGATCGACATCGTCTCCGACACGCAGGTCGCCGGCGTCACCCCACCGGGAACGCCGGGGCCCGTTGATGTGCTGATAAGAAACGCCGACAGCGAGCATGCGCTGCCAGGGGCATTTTCCTACACGACGGAGCTTTCCCTGCTGCGGGTACACCCGGATTTCGGCGCCATGGCCGGCGGCACGCATGTCGTTTGCTACGGTGCGGGCTTCGAGCAGGACATGCGGATATGGTTCGGGGAACGGGAGGGCGGCGAGATCGAAGTGCTGTCGTCCTCGGCTCTCACCGTCCGAACACCGCGCGGTGACCCGGGGGAAGTCACCGTTGCGATCGAGCGGCAAGGGGAGAGATTCGAGCTCCCGGCGGGGTTCTCCTATTTCGACCCCACCAACGACCGCGGTGGAGCTTCGGGGGGGCCGATTCAGGGCTCGTTCAACGTGACCGTCCTGGACGGCGATCTGGAGAACTACGGCGCCCCGATCCCGGATGCCACCGTCATCATCGAAGATCCGCCGCTTTCCGGCACCACCGACGATCGGGGCCAGATAACCTTCTCGGGGCCCTCCCTGGTGCGAGCGGTCACCGTGACGGTGGGCATGGAAGGATACGAGGCCATAACGGTGGCGGATCTCAACGCGGCGAACCTGACCGTCTATCTGTTTCCCAGCGGCGGGGAGCCGTCCATGGGCGACCAGCCGGGATGCGAGCACTGGGGCATCATCTCGGGCCGGGTGTTCGGGTTCAAAGATATTCCCAGCCTGCCATCCGGGCCCGACATCAGCCTGCAGGCCCGGGTGAACCTCGCGGCCAAGAGCATCTACTCGCTCCCGCCGTACGCCCCCGACCCCGGCGGCCTGGTCATCGAGGAGGACGGCGGAGAGTTCGAGGGCGCGGTGTGCTTCGGCACTTACACGCTCTACGCCATATTCGGCGCATTCGACAGCAACACGGAAAACTTCACCCCGGCGCTAATGGGCCTGCGACGCGACATCCAGATGAACCGCGAGAATTGCGAACCCTCCTGCTACATGGGCGGGTGCGACGCCGGCTGGGGCGACTGCAACGCACACCCGGCTGACGGCTGCGAGACCGATCTCACTGCCAACGAGCACTGCGGCACCTGCGACAACGCCTGCACCCAGCCGGACTTCTGCCGGCAGGGCGAGTGTGTCGACCAGTGCCCGGACGGGACGACCAACTGCGGCGGCGTATGCGCCGACCTCGACACCGATCCCCTCAACTGCGGCGGCTGCGGTGTTGTTTGCTCATTCAACCATGCCTCGGCCGACTGTCTCGCTGGCGGTTGCTCGATGGGAGTCTGCAACGCCGGCTGGGTCGACTGCAATAACGATTCTGCCGACGGCTGCGAGGCCGATATGACCAGCGATGCCAACTGCGGCAACTGCGGCGAGGCTTGCGCCTATCGGGAATTCTGCTGGAAGGGCGGGTGCATCGACCATTGCCCGGAAGATTTGACCAGATGCGGCGATGTGTGCACCGACCTCGAGATAGATCCCCTCAACTGTGGCGGTTGCGGCGTGGCTTGCAGCTTCGCACATGCCTCTGCCTACTGCTTACTGGAATACAAGGACCTGGACATCGTGCTGGGAACCTATCTGGACCAGTCGGTACCGGTCCTTTTCCAGGAACCGCCGCTGGGCACCCCTGACACGGATGCGCTCTACGAGGTCTATGCCCACCTCGACCTCGGCCAGGATGGCGGATACATCTACCTGGCCCAGGACGAGGGCGCGGAGGTCGAACTGCTGCTCGAGGGCCTTCCCGCCGCCACCAGCAACAGCTTCGTCTTCGTCGGCCTGGCCAGCCTGGGTGGGGGTTACCCCCTGTCGTACACCTTTCGGCGCCCGGAGGGCGACGTGGGGGACGGCGTGACCCTGGGGCCGTTCCTCGGGTTCACCGAGATCATCAGGCCGTATTATGTCGGGGCGCTCAGCGGTCCGATCGAGTGGTCGGTCGAGGGTCCCCAGCCGGAGCTGATCGAGATGATACTCCAGACCGCCACGCTTCCCCCCAGCACGCTGTGGCGGATGGTTCTGCCGGGAGACGCAACCGAGGTCACCCTGCCGGAGGAAATCATCGGGTTGCTGCCCCGGGATATGCCCCTGTTCCTGATCATCTTTACCGCGGATTCGCCGCGCTTCAATTTCGACCGCTTCAACTACTCTCAGCTCGGCACCAGCTACTGGACCAGCTATACCGTCAACTACACGGTCTGCACCGCGCCGTGACGAGGAGAGATCCGCATGTCGCCTCGATGGAAGGGTGTTCTGCAAGGCGTGCTTCTGGCCGCCCTGGCCGCTTTGTGCGGCTGCGAGGACATGAACCGCCTCAAGACCTACTGCGTGTCGGATGATGAGTGCCCCGCCGGCTACCGCTGTGACACCCGGACCGGCCTGTGCCTGTGCGCCACGGACGAGGTCTGTCGCCCGGACGAATACTGCGCCCCGGATGGATACTGTCGGAGACGGATGAGCTGCGACTCCAATATCGACTGTCCGGAGGACACCTACTGCGACACCACCACGGGAAACTGCATCGAGCTGGCCAAGTGCACCAAGGACGAGCAATGCCCCCTGGGGATGATCTGCTCCGATGGTTTCTTCAAGTGTATGGAAGGCTGTCGCTACAGCGGGGACTGCTGGCTCGGCCAGGTCTGTATCGACGGGGAATGCGCGGAAGACCGCTGCGATGACAATAGCTGCTGCGAGTACGGCCAGATCTGCGACCCGGAAACGAAAACCTGCTACGACGACACGCGGGGGCCGTATTGCAGCCCCTGCAACCCGGGCTCGGTATCCGATCCGTACCGGTGCGACCGGGGCCCCAACTTCTGTATCCTGACCAAGAACGACCCCAGCCTGGATCCCTTCTGCGGAGTCGACTGCAGCGAGGGACAGGAGTGCCCCAACGGCTACGGCTGCCACCTGATCCTCGTCGCGCCGGCAGGCTCATGCCGCTCCGACGAGGAATGCGAATCGGGCGTGTGCCACATCAACGAAGGGGACGATGTGGGCTTCTGCCTGTGCAGCGCCGACGACCAGTGCCCCGGGGACTCCTGCAACGACCTCACCATGCAATGCATGATCACCCGCAGGGATTGCACCCCGGGCGGCCAAGAGTGCGAACGTCCCATCTACTGCATCGACGGCCTGTGCCTCATCGGACGCAACTGCGCGCCCGTGGAAGGGCTGTCTTGTTCGGATCTGGATTAGCAAGAGTTGGCGGCGGGGGCCGAATGGAGAGTGTGGAAGAAGAGACACGGACATGCAAGGGCCTTCAATCCCGGGTGTTGGGAAGGCTTGCCGATGTGGCCAGGGAGCAGGGGCTCGGGCTCGTGGTGCTTTTCGGCTCTCGGGCCGACGGTGAGTTTCGGAACGAGAGCGACTGGGACCTGGCCGTGGTCCCGGGGCGGCGGTTGACGCCGGAGGGGCACCTGGAACTCGTGGGCGGGTTTTCCGATGCGCTCGGTGACCGAGTGGATGTTATGATTCTGAGCGCTTCGACAGACCCGGTTCTGCTCCGCGAGGTGTTCAGCCCGAGGGCCGTGCCGGTCTACGAGGCAGCGCCTGGGTTTTTTCACGATTGGCGCTCCCTCGCCGGCAGGATCTACGCCGACCATCTAGTGGTGGCCGAGCGCCACCGAAGGGAGCTGGTCGAGTTCGGGACGAGGGAGAGCGCACCGTGTCGCCGGAAGTGATCCAACGCAAGGTGGACCAGATCCGCCGTTTCCTGACGGACCTGGAGCGGTACCGCGGCCTGTCGCGCGAGGAGTTCAATCGGGAGCACTACGCTGTAGAGCGTCTTGTGGAACTTCTCGTGGAGGCAGCGAGCTCCGTAACCTTCCACGCGATTTCAATCATCGAGGGCACCAGTCCGGGGTCATACCGGGAGGCCTTCCACAGACTGGGCGAACTGGGGCTCATCGACGCCGACCTCGCGCGCCGACTGGGTATGATCGCCGGGATGCGCAACATCCTGGTTCACCGCTACCAAAGCGTGAACCTCGACGTGGTCTTCGCCAGCATAGACCCCTGCGCCCGTGACATGGCCGCCTTCACCGAGGCGGTCCTGCAGATCGACATGCAGAAGTCGAAAAGCTCTTGACGAGCTCTTCTCGAAGGGTGATAATGGACCATGTTGGAGCGTTGCTTACTGTGCAACGAGCGAGGCGTGTGCAGTTGTGCGAAGATGGAGCGTGCATCGAGGAGTCTCGGGTATCCGGAGCAAGGAGTCTAACCCGCCAAACAATTACGCTGAAGGTTCAGCACCGGCAAAAGGAGAAAAGCGATGAGAAGTACCAAGCATGTTCGAAGGTGGTCACTGAATACTCTCTCTCTCTCTCTCTGTTGGCAGTAGTCGTCTTTCTATTCTGGATGACGGGCTGCTGGGAGGCCGAATCCCTGGAGGATTGGAGCACAAGCCACCAATTCTTGACTTCTGATCACGGCAACGACAGCGGAGGACCGGATTGTCCCTCTGGTCAAGGACTCGTCAGGTGTGCAAATAGATGCGCGCCAATACAGGTTGATCCAAAAAACTGCGGCGCTTGTGGTCACGAATGCGCACATGGAGAAAGATGTTCGGCCGGGGTCTGCACAAAGGCAACTGTCTCGTCCCATGGAAACGCAGATCCAGGAACATGGTATGAACGCGGTCCAATTCTGGGCGGCCGGCTGGACGGTATCGTAGCTCAACCGAATCCCATCACCTCCATTCCCTTGCTGATCGTCGGCACCCCCGGCGGAGGGATCTGGCGGAAGACCGACAGCCCGGGTTCAAGCTGGGTCAATGCGGGGTACTACGGTCTAGGGGATGCCAGCATCTTGCATCTGGAGTGGGACGTGCTTACCGGCCCCGGAACCGTCTATAATCCTGGAACTCTCTATGCGCTGACGTGGAACACCTTGAAGAAGAGTACGAACAACGGTGACACATGGACGGCATTGCTCAACTCGGGTGCAATGCCGATGCCGTTGTTGCCGAATCAGTTCGGGGTCGTCGATCCGAAGCCCTTCGCGCAGTTGAAGTTCTCCTCCACGGAGAGCGTCATACTGGCCAGTCTGCCGTGTCGGGGTTTCTTCTACTCTTTCGACGGCACCAACTTTTCGCAGTACCTCCCATCCCAAAACGGTTTTCCCGAAGAGGACAACTGCATCGCCGCCATCGCGGGCAATAGTATTACAAAGCAAATCTATTTTTCAACTCTAACTCCCAACTATGTGTACCCCGAGCCACCAAGAATCTACCGCAGCATCTCGGGATGGGCACCTGACCAGCCGGACCTTCATTTTGAGCTGGACAATAAAGGCTTGCCGAATAATAGATTGGTAGCATCGATTGCGTCGGCGGCCAGGAGAGGAGAGACGAATCGAATGGTGGTCGCAGTCGCAGACCCTTTTGGGATTGGGGAAGCAACAAAGCTCTATCTCAAGTCGGCTATCGGAGAATGGGTCGAGCGGGCGAAGCTCCCTATTTTCTTGCTGCCCAGACCGCTTCTGTACGTCTCCTTGGATGAGCTGTTCCTCGGCGACAAACGCTCGTATCACACCCTCAACATGGCGGATCCTGGAAGTCGCAATCCCTGGACCAAGTTTTTCATCCCAAATGAGCAAACAAACACCCGGTCAATCTATTTCGACACTGTGAACCATCCCGGAAAGCTATGGACAGCGAACGACGGAGCAGGCAATACAGGGAGCATGGCCAACGTCACCAGGTGGAACTGGACACCAGGCTCGGCGCCATCCTCTGGGTCCGAGATTCCAGAGGAGGGTCTCAGCGCCTGGCAGGCTCATTACGCAGGTGTTGTGGTGACCGATGACGGAAAGCACCGCGTCTTTGTGGGTGAGCACGGCAACGGCGCGGTGTGCTTTGAGGACGCCAGTGACGATCTTGGGGGATATACCTCGTCCGGCGCGCCCAACTCACAAAAGGAGCAAATCGCGATTCAGTTCTCACTATCGGATCCCAACTTTGCATATGCACGGACTAAAAATTGCGGTTGGTTCCAGCGTACCAACAACGCCCGGGATATTGGCGGTTGCAACGCTGTGATATGGAATGAAGTGTTTCCATCAGGCGGCGCTAATTGCCCGCCCGATTACTGGTCAAGACACATCATCGGAGTGCACCATGAAAATACCGATCGAGTATACTTTGTCAACAAGCATGACATCTCCGTGAGCACCAACGCTGGCAATAGCTTCGATAGATGGACCTTCCCTTACGGCTCGCCGGTTTCAATATACGTAGCCTATTGTGAGGGCCAGGATTGCACGCCTATGGTAATCGTCGGGACCGAGAACAACGGGGCATACAGCACCTTCGATGGTGCTATCTGGGAGGAATGGGGTCTGAACCCGTGTCCTACATGTCCGGATCCGCCGGAGGTGGTGTTGGCCATTGCCGGCCTACCGGGCTCTGTCCACTGGTGGATGGCGACCACGGACGGCCTGTATCGCAAGATCTACGGTATAAGTGACTGGCAACGGGTGACCGGTGGGAACGGCTACATCGTAAATGACGTTGCATTGCACCCCTACTACTTGGGGATGTGCGTCTACGCCGCGTTTGGCTATGGAGGTGTACGCCAGCAGCACCGCGGTGGGATCCGGGTTTCCTCTGACCACGGTGACACGTGGTCATCGATCACCGCAATCGAGTCGGGCATCCCGATACACCAGGCGCCGATCACGGATGTGGAGTTGGATCCGCTTGGCCCGCATTTTGACCCGCATTTCGTCTATGCCGCGAGCTATGGCCGCGGCCTGTGGTTTTATGATTGGGGCACCGCCCTTCCGGCGGGATGCGGTGGTTCCTAGCCTGAGTTCAGGTGCATATCAATGTCGGCGGCGATCGATGACCGGTGACGGCCCATGAAGGTGGTTGTTCGGATGAACTGTTGGAGTCATGCATACTACTCGAAACATGTTGATGTCATTGGGTGTGGCGCCTTGACCTTGACAATGTCTATGGCGCTCTGCTTTTGCGCGGGTGCATGTTCACGCTACTCTGACTTGCAGGAACCCTCGGGCGGAACCCCGGAAGCAGGCCTACACGTTGATGCCGACGGCGATGATCGACATGACGTCGACAGCCACGGGGACGGCGAGCCGGATGGATGCGTTGACGGCGACGACGGTTGGGAGATCGGAGATTACGGGGACCTTGGATGGGATGCCGGCGAGTACGAGGAGCCAGGCGGGGATGAAGACGGGGGCGATGATGCTGGTCCTGGCGAGGACGCGGGTGCAGACGGGGACGGCGATGTTGACGTTGCTCCTCTTGGCGGGTTGCTGGAATGGGCGGTCCAGGCTGGAGGCACTAACCCGGGGGACATTGGTTATAGCATCGCGGTATTGGAAGACGGGGCGACTTTCGTGACCGGGGAGTTCATGGCCGAGGCCACTTTCGGGTCGGGCGAGGAGAACGAGACCGTGCTTGTCGCGGCAGGCTATACTCCGGAAGAGGATGACCCCGAATACCGGGACGTCTTCGTGGCCCGGTACCACCCTGATGGAACTTTGGCCTGGGCCGTGCGGGCGGGTGGGCGTAGAACCGACGTGGGCAGAGGGATCGCCGTGCTGGCCGACGGCTCGACCCTGGTGACGGGTCATTCGCGGGAGGACGCGGCGTTCGGGCAGGGAGAGCCCAACGAGACGACCCTTGCCGCGCCGGGCGTCTTCGTGGCCCGCTATAATCCGGACGGCGCGCTCGACTGGGTCGTTGGCACAGAATCGCCCGAGCCTGCCTCGCATCTGGGCCTGGCAATCGCGGCATTGCCCGACGGCTCGTCCCTCGTCACGGGAAATTTCACGGGCAGCATCACTTTCGGATCTGGCCAGGCGTGCGAGACCACGTTGACGGCTACTGGTTGGTATGACGTCTTCGTGGCGCGGTTCGATGCTGGCGGAGAACTCGAATGGGCTCGCCATGCAGTCGGAGCAATAGACGGTATCAGAGACGAGTCCACGAGCATCGACGTCCTGTCCGATGGATCGTTTGTTACAACAGGATGGTTCGAATTCACGGCCACGTTCGGCCCGGGCGAGGAAAACGAGACGACATTGGAGACGGTGGGACAATGGGAGATGTTCATCACTCGTCATGACCCTGAAGGGAGATTGATCTGGGTCGGAAGGGGTCTTGGGGATTCTTACCCTTCGTTTTCCAAGGGCCTGGGCATCTCTGCGCTACCCGATGGATCTTCTCTGGTGACAGGGCCATTTGCAGGCACCGTGGTTTTCGGCTCAGGTGAGAGCAACGAGACAACCCTGTATTCAGATCCTGAATACCATTATCCTGGTGGCCATGATTTTGGCTCTTTCGTTGCCCGCTACGAACCGGACGGGGGGCTGGCGTGGGCCCGAAAACTTGGAGAATCTGATTCCTCGGTAGCCAGTCACGGCATTTCGGCGCTCGATGACGGATCTTTCGTGGTGATCGGGTCTTTCGAGCACACGGCGACTTTCGGACTTGGAGAGACGAACGAGACGACCCTCTGGTCTTCCAGCGAGCATGGCTACAACATCTTCACGGCGAGCCATCGATCGGACGGAAGCCTGGTCTGGATCCGCCAAGCCGGGGGGCCGTTGCATAGTGTCTCAGGACGCGGGATAGCGGTGCTGCAGGATGGATCAAGCACGGTGACCGGCAGCTTCATGGGAGAGGCCGTGTTCGGGCCGGGCGAGGAGAACGAGACCGTGTTGTCGTCTCCCCGCGAGCATGACATCGAGATATTCGTGATGCGCCTCGGACCTTGATGGTCCATGAGACCGTATCGAGGAGAGCCGTTGTGGAATGCAAAAGAAGAGCGCGGAGGAACTGGAATCTTGTCGAAGTCCTGGCGGCTTGCATAATTGGGTTGCTCGCCTGTTGCCAGGGTAACAAGTCGCCGGAGGAGCCCTGTGCGGGGGTGAGTTGCTCAGACCATGGCGCCTGTGCGGTGCTCGACGGCGAGCCCGTGTGCCTGTGCGACGAAGGGTACGATGCGGAGGGCCTGGAGTGCGTGGAGGCGCCGCTGTCGCCATGCAGCGGGGTCAACTGCTCGGACCACGGGATCTGCGAGGTGCGGGACGGCGAACCCTGGTGCGTGTGCTACGAGCACTTCCACAACGAGGGCGGAACGAGCTGCGTGCCCGACGACGAGGGGCCGTGTCATGGGATGACGGACGGCATGCCCTGCGACGACGGGCGGTACTGCACGGTGAACGACGCCTGCGCCGGCGGTGCCTGCACGGGCAGCACCAACCCGTGCGACGACGGCGAATCGTGTACCGCGGATGCCTGCAACGAGGCGGACGACGCTTGCGAGCACAAGCCGGCGCCCGACGGCGCTCAATGCGACGACGGGCGACACTGCACTCTGGCGGAGATCTGCACCGGCGGCGTGTGCGGGGGCGGGATGCCGCGCTACTGCTCGGACGCAGACCCCTGTACGGAGGACTCCTGCGACGAGGAAAACGAGACGTGTGTGAACGCGGTCGTGCCGGACGGCACGCCGTGCGACGGGGCGTACTGTGTGCTGGGGGAGGAGTGCATGGGCGGGGTCTGCATGGGCGGCCGCCCTCGCGATTGCTCGGACGACAACTCCTGCACCATCGACTACTGCGACGTGGATGCCGACACATGCGTGAACACCCTGTTGCCCGACGGAAGTTGGTGCGACGACGGCATTTTCTGCAACGTCGGCGAGATGTGCACGGCCGGAGCTTGCGATGGCGGGCGGGAGCGCCCATGCTCGGACGGCAACTCGTGCTCGGCCGATTTCTGCGACGAGGATGCCGTCATGTGTGTGAATATTTTGATTCCCGACGGCACGGCGTGCGACGATGGGGAGTTCTGTACGGTGGGCGAAACCTGCACTGCCGCTATCTGCTGGGGCGGCGGCCCGCGGGATTGCAGCGACGGCGATCCTTGTACGACGGACTCGTGCGACGAGTGGGCGGACGCCTGCGTCCATGTCCTGGTCCCGAATCCCGGCGCCGACGAGATCTGCGGGAACGAGGCGGACGAGGACTGCTCGGGGTTCCTGGACGACAGGGACATGGACGGAGACGGGTACTTCGACGCCGATCCGGCATGTGGCGGTGACGACTGCGACGATATGGATCCGCTGTTCCATCCCTGGGCCGCGGAGATCCTGGACGCTCTGGACAACGACTGCAATGGGCTGGTGGACGAGGGCCTGATTCCGGTAGGCGCGATCGTGGTGACCGAGATCATGCACGACCCCGCGGCGGTGGACGACGGCTTCGGAGAGTGGTTCGAGGTGACCAATGTCTGGTCGAGCCCGATCAACCTGCACTCCTGGGAGGTCGGCGACGTCGACGCGGACGGGTTTACGGTCGACCAGCCTGCGGGGATCGTCGTGGCCCCCGGAGAGTCGGCCGTGCTCTGCAGCAACGCCGATCCGGCCCTCAACGGGGGTGTGGCCTGCGACTACGAGTACGAGGATTTCTTCCTGGAGAGCACCTCCGACGAGGTGATCCTGGAACTGGGCCCGGAGGAGATCGACCGGGTGGAGTACGTGGATTCGGGCCCGAACGGTTTTCCCCTCGTCGCGGGCAACTCCATGAGCCTTGACCCGGCCTCCTACGACCACGTCGCCAACGACTCCGGCACCAACTGGTGCGCCACCCCAAGCGACCCGGCCTACCAGCTTCCCGACGGCGACCACGGCACCCCGGGCGCCGTCAATCCCTCGTGCGCCGGAGCCCGTGAGTGAAATTAGTGGGTCTAGTGAAATTCTCCAAAAATACGAATAGAGTTGTATGCGTCGAGCGTAGTGAAGCTGGAAGATACGACCAGTGAATATCCACACAGGTTTGCGGACACGGCGGGATCTTTCGCGTCGCCCTCGCCGGAAGAGATCAGAAAACTCCCGGTGAACTCTCCATCGGGATCGGGATCTACCCACGAACCATGGATCTTCACGGTCCCGTAAAGGTCATCGGCCCTGTCACGCCCGTCTTCCCATGTTACGAGGTATTTTTCGCCGTTGAATCCCGCCGCCGGGTTGGACTGCTCTCCTGGAGCGGTTGAAATGCCCAAATAGCCTTCTTCATCCAGCACTTCACCATTTGTCGCAACTCTCACCCCATGGATGTCATCTCCATCGGGATATTGCCACACGACCAGATAGTATCCTCCACCAAAGGCCACCGCCGGCTGGGATGACGGCCAGGTATCCGTGATTCTCAGAAAATCGGAATCCAATATCTCACCCGTTCCACTCACCCTCCGGCCGACCACGAAACGGGGAACAAAGGGGTTCAGCTGCCATGTCCATACGACGAGGTAGTCGGTTCCGTCAAATGCCACGGAAGCCCGATAGCTGTCACCTTCTCCAGACGATATCACGACAACAAGGCGATCGACCGCCTCGCCGGTCGTATCCACCCACATGCCAAATACGCCACTTCCGGTCTCCTCCGGAGATGTCCACACCATGAAATACTCTGTTCCATCAAAAACCACTCCGGGCGGCGAATTGGATATACGGCCCTCCTTCAACAGCACACCGGGCTTGATGATGCTCCCTTGCCGGTCGAGGACTGCGCCATGGATGCCCCTGTCCTGCTCGACACTCGTCCAGGCGACGAAATAGGTGTTGCCGTCGGAGCTGACGGAGGGATTATTCTGATCTCCGGCAGCGTTGGATATCGCGACGGAGTGGTCGCCGATCATCGCGCCGTTGCTGTCCAGCAATGCGCCGTGGATATCCTTTGAATCACGCCCGTCGTCAGCGCTCCAGACCACGAGGTAGCCGGCGCCGTCGGTCGACACGGATGGCTGGTACTGGCTGTTTACCGCTATGGAGAGATGAATTCCGGAGGGATCGACCACCTCGCCATTCTTCCTTACCCTGGCGCCGGAGATGTCCGTCCACCCCACGCTGTTGTCTGCAAAGACCACGAGATGGTCATTGCCGTCAAAAACCACGCAAGGAGCGCTCTGGCTCTCTTCCAGCTCCACCAACGCCACCCCTTCAGGAAATAGCACACTTCCGGATTGGTCAATCCATGTTCCGTAAATATCGGAAAGGCCGTTTCTCGAATCATCCCAGGTGACGAAAAAATCCGTCCCGTCAAATGCGACGGATGGATTCGCCTGATTCTCCGGGGCGACGGATATTGCGATCGGCTCTACATCCAGCACCACTCCCGACCGGTCGATCCTCGCCCCGTAGATGTCGTAGTGATCACCCGCTTCGTCTTCCCAGATTACTAAAAAGTTCGTCCCGTCAAAGGAAACGGTCGAAAATGTCTGAAATGCCGCCGATTGCGAGATGCGGATCCCTTCAGGATCAAGCACCGTCCCGGACCCGTCGACTCTCGCGCCATATATGCAGGGCGTGGAATGCCTCTCGTCCTGCCATGCCACGAGAAAGTTCTCTTCACCAAAGGCAAGTGAAGGGAACTTGCCATAGTCAGTGCCGGCCGATATCGGGATGCCCGCCGGGTCGAGGACCATCCCGTCACCGTCGACCCTTGCGCCGTAGATATCACATTGATAGTCGCGGTCGTCAAGCCAGACCACGAGGTAGTTCGTGCCGTCAAATGATATTGACTCAATGAGCTGGTCTTCCGGTGCATCCGAGATGGTTAGATACTCCGGGTCGAGAACCACTCCCTCCGGGGAAACCCTGGTTCCGATTATATCGAAACCGGTGTCGACATCGCCCCTGTTTATCTGGTCCCAGACGACCAGGTAGTTTGTCCCGTCAAAGGCAATAGTCGGGTCCTGCTCGCTATCGACGCCGCTTGATATCCTAATACAACCGGGATCGAGGACCGTCCCTTCACGGTCGACCCTCGCCCCATAGATATCCGTGAATCTGCCGCCTCTCTTGTCCTGCCATACGGCGAGGTAGTTCGTCCCGTCAAAGGCTACAGACGGCATGTCCTGGCCGCGGTCGGCGAGACCCCAGACGATATCCCTGTCGATCATGAACCCGTCATCGGGCAAATCGTCCCTGCGGCACTCGAATGCCTCCCCCGTGAGGTCTATTTCGAGTTCGGGTTCGTTTGTCGAGCTGTTGCTCACGACCAGCGTGGCACGGTCGTTTCCGGCGCTCGATGGGGAATATTTCACGTCTATCACGGTCGTCTGGCCGGGAGGAATCTCCATGCCGCTGGAATCAGCCAGTTCCGGCTCATATGAAAAATCTTCACTCGAATCCGTTGAAAACGAAATGCGGGAGACGGTGATACCGGAGTCTGTCGATTCATTGGTCAGCACCACGCTGAACTGCTTGCTCGCATCCACGGGCACCTTGCCGAAATCGATCGAGCCGGGTTGGGCCTGAATGGTCGCCTCGGCTGCATCTGCGCCGGCGTCCTTGCAGGAAGACACGAAAGGAACAGGCACAAGTGCCAGAATATATGCGAGTTTCACGGCTTTCATTTCTGGGTCTCCTCGATGAAAAGCAGAGCATGGCACGATTCGATTGTCAAACCGTCAACCCGGCAGCGAGGATTGACATCTTCCCGCAGCCCTGGTAGGGTCCGGGTTGTTGATTTCAGCAAGAGAGAGAAAGATGAAAAGGATAATCGTCTGTGCGTTTGCCGGCCTGGCGGCGGTATCGCTGGGGCTGGTCCTGATCTATTGCGGCGGCGACGACGGTTGCAATCCGGACTGCAGCGGCATCGTGTGCGGTCTCGACCCGGTATGCGGTGAGAGTTGCGGCACGTGCCCCGCGGGCGAGACATGCAGCGCCGAGGGGCAGTGCGAGGAGGACTGCATCCCGGATTGCGACGACAGGTGCTGTGGCGACGACGATTGCGGCGGCACCTGCCTCAATACCTGCATGCCGCGGAACCCCTGCGACGAGGCGACCTGCCGGTGCGAACGACCCACCGGTCATCTCGGCGATCCGTGTCCCGGCGGCGACCAGGACTGTGGCGAGGAATGGCCCACCTGCCTCTCGAACGACTTCTCGACCTATTGCACCAGGTCGTGCGCCTACGACTCCGAGTGCGGCGGGGACAACTGCTGCCACAGTACCTCGTCCGGCCAGAAGTTCTGCTTCGCTCCCGCCGATTGTCACGGAAGCGCCCAGGTGGGCGAGCCCTGCCCGTACGGCAACGTCAATGCCGACGAGGACGACTGCGCCGCCGACCTGACCTGCCTGGGGTTTGCCGCAGACGGCGGCAACGGTTTCTGCCCCAGCGGCTCGGACAGCGAATGCACCCAGCAGCCCGAACAGTGGAACCCGGACTGCGCATTCGGCAAGTGCGGGGCCAGCTTCTGCGTTCGCGAGTGCGGACACTTCCGGTCGTGCCCGGACGGCTACTTCGACAACGACGTGAGCGGCACCTGCTACTGCATACCGGACCGGGAAGGATCGGCGATGTGCACGAACCCCGTGGAGAACATCGGCTGCCCGGAAGGACAGATGTGCGTGCCGATCGGAGGAAGGTTCCTGCAGTGCGTGGCGGAGGGAGATCTGGAACCGGGTCAGGAGTGCGGCTCGGGGCTCGGAAGCTGCCAGGCGGGTTCCATGTGCGCAACCTCGGGCGGGGAAAGCACGTGCATGAAGATATGCGACCACGACAACGATACCGGCTGCGATCCGGACGACATCTGTGTGGGGCTCGAGAGCATCGATCGCTGGGGAGTCTGTCTGGTGATCCCGACGTGCCAGATGGAGAACCTGGGTGTGGACTGCCCGGGCGATGAGGTCTGCATTCCGCTAGACGCCGCCGACGGCTGCACGGACATCCAGTGCTATCCCACCGAGGGCATGCAGGAAGACGAGAGCTGCGATTTCCTGAACTCGTGCGCCAAGGGCCTCTTGTGTATGAGCGGAAACGTGTGCAAGAAGGTCTGTGTCCTTCCGGACGGCAACGAGTGCGACGCGGGACAGATCTGCTTGCAGGTGACGGGCTGCCCGGACACCTGGGGAGTGTGCTTCTGACGGACGGCCCGAATCGAATCTACCGGAGGATTACTCCCCATTCCATGACCGTGAATCCTTCTCTGACGATCGGCGTGATGTCGGGTTCTGGCAGTGACAGCGGTCCTTCATCAGGCGCGATCACGAACCACAGCCGAAAGACCGTGTCGGGCATTGGGTCGATGTACAGGGCCACCATCGGGTCCAGGACCGCGTCATCCACGAGCGGATATACGGAGTAGTACGGGGCCGGGACCAGATGCTCGCTCCAGTAGTCCACGAAATCGTCCCTCTCCGCCCGGGTGAGACCGTAGGCGTCCAGCGTCCGGGTGAAGAAGGTGGACACCTCCGCGGCCGCGATCGACCAGCCGCTCGCCAGCGCGTACCGGCGCGGGACCTCGGCCTCGTAGAAGAGGTAGGTATACCGGCCGTCGATCAGGCCGTCCGGGTCCACCGTGACGTGCCAGCCGCCGCCGTACTCCGGCTCCGACTGGGTCACCTGGCAGCCGTGGCAGAGCCCGAGGCGCACGTCCACCTCGGTCCTTTCCGTCGGGTAGAGGTAGATGTTCGGCTTGTCCACCATGTCTTCCGAGTACAGCGTGAGGTTCACCTCGACCCCGAGCCCGGCCAGGACCTCCACCCCCTCGACGCGATCGCCCGTCTCCCATTCGTTGCGCTCCGCGGTTATGTCGTACACTCCCTCGTCCAGCACGAGGCTGTAGCCCCCCTCGTCGTCGGTGACGGTCTGCTGGACCAGGACGTCATCCTGCCACGCCGCCACCGTCGCGCCGGCCGCCGGAGTGACATAAGGCGGCTCGTCGCCAAAGTACTCCTCCAGCATGACCGTTCCCGAGACCTCTCCGGTCCGCGCCTGCCAGGGTATCACCTTCTGGTACTCGACGATCGCCCTGGAGATCTCCGCGGGGGGCGGGTTCAGCATGAGCGGCACGTTTTGCGCCGCGTGGCTCTCCGGCCACGGATAGATCATGAAGGAGCCGTTCTCGTAGTCGGACTGCGCGTACAAGTCGCCTTCCACCTGGAGCCCGAAGAACAGGTCTCGCCAGGTGTTCATGAACACCTCGATCTCTTCGGGATACAACCCGACCTCCAGAAGCATCTGCTCCAGATAATCCGACATGCCGGCCCAGCCGGGCGGGATCTCGACTTCCCCGCCTTCCTGCCCGGCGACCAGGTGCTGGATCGAAAGGGACACGGAGGTCGTCTCGCCCGGTTCGATACGCGGCACGTTACCCCAGGCGAGAGAGGCCTCGTTCACCGGACAGAAGTAAGGCTCCGCACAATCGCCGGGGATGTCGCGGTGGAGCAGGAGCAGGGGACCGACAGGGGCCGAGCCGCCGTTCGTGAGCTCGAAGGTGATCCGCTCCGCTCCGTCAGCGGGATCGAGGTCGATGACCGCCTGCGCCGAGACGGGCGGCTGGTATTCGGAAAGCTCGCCGGTGTAGAACAGCAGCCTGGAGACGGTGTCGCCGTGGGTCAGGCAATCGGCGCCGGGCACCACCCACTCGGACAGTTGGTAGACCTCCTTGTCCTCGATGCCCTCGGGCGTGTCCGGCACCGGCGTTGGCGTCAGGTCGCAATCGCCCTGGGTCACCGCCACGCCGTCCCAGAGGATGGTCTGCCCGTTCGGCAGTTCGGGCCAGGTCTCAGTCGAGATGCCCGAGGCGAAGCGCACGCCCACGTCGATGGTCATGGGCCCGTCCGCGTAGACGTACAGGACGGGCTTCCTGTCGAAGGACCCGCTGTATTGCGTCGGCCCGCCGTGAACCGAAGCCGTACCGTCGATGCGGGGCGTGTTGACGCCCCACTCGTGCAGGACATAGGAGCCCTGCTGGTCGCGGCAGACGCCGCCGCAATCGGGCATGTCGAGACGGTACGGATCGCAGTACTGGCCCTCGCCGCAGTCAGCGTGCTGCACGCACTCCTGCTCGCCGAAGTCCACGCACGTGTTGTGCCCGTCCACCGGCACGCACGACGAGCAGCCGCCGCAGTCCAGATCGATCTTGCACTCGTCTTCGGTCTGGCCGTTTCCGTACCTGGAGCAGCCAACGATCAGTGATACGAAAGCAACCAGGAGAACAGTCGTAATAGCTCGGCTTTTCATTCGACCTCCTCGTTCTTCTTCGATTATAGCACCCATCGGATCCAGATGGGTATTGCAATCGCCATGCCACGCCGTGGCAGGGAGCAACCACTTGGAATCACGCGTCAATCCGGGCAGTCCGGGCAATGCATGCTCAGATATCTGATATTGGTCTTCAATAAATTAAAAAAAGGGACAGGAATCCGGTCTCCTTGACTGCGTCTAACCTCTTGTGTACTCTATAAAAACGAGGGAGGTCGCTGTCATGAAGCGAAAACACGACTGGTTTGCGAGCCTTGTGTTTCTGGTTTTTGTCACCCAGCCCCTTTCCGCATGGGCCCAGAACTACGAGATCCTGGACCAGCGCCTGGACGCCGAGCGCCACGGCTACACGGTGATCCGCGTCTGGGGATCCAACTACGAGATGGGCTATGCCCTGGGCGCGGCCTTTGCCGGGGAAATCGAGACAGGCTGGGCACAGATCAAGGATGAGCTGGGTGCCCAGTACACCTTGGTCCGGACGGCCATCCAGAGCACGACCTGGTTGCCCGAGGGGATCGAGGACGAGATCGCCGGGATCCTGGCGGGGGTGAAATCGATCCGGCCCAACGCGGACATGGACGAGCTGGATGTCAAGGTCATGAACACCTTCAGCGATTGGGCCTACTACAGCGGCTGTCGTTCCCACTCCTGCTGGGGCAGCTTCGTCCAGGATCCGGTAGAGACGCTCTCCACCAGGCGACTGGACTACGACACGCCCTTCGACATGGCGCTGCACCACGTGCTCTGCGCCTGGGACCCGGACGACGGATCGGTGCGCTGGGTGAACCTGGCCTGGCCGGGGTACGTCACGGTGATAACCGGTGTGAACGCCCATGGAACGGTGGCCTCCCTGCACGACTTCGGGTCCGGCGCCTCCTTCCCCAACGGTGCGGTGTGCCGGAGCGTGGCCACCCGGCACATCCTCACCGGGATGGACCCCATCCCCCTCGACCAGCATCGCGAATGGGCCCGGCAGGAGCTTGCCGACATGGACGTGGCCTGCAGCTCGTTCATCAACTATTACGCGCCGGAAGGATTAGGAGGCGTGTTCACCTGCGCCGAGGGCGGATCCTGCGGGCAGCTGCGTCTTCCGCAGCCCGATTACTTCAATGGGGAGGTGCTGATCACAACCAACAGCCAGACGGCCGGCCACAGCGTGCCGGGCGGCGGCGAATTCATGCACGATTACTACCAGCAGGGCGGCCCCAAGGATCTGCAGAGCCACTTCGATCTGATGGGCACGAGCGGCCTGCACCTGATGTCGGTGGAGGTCCGCGGGCCCGGAGACATGACCATCTGGTTCCACGGCCGGGGTCTTGCCGACCGGATCGAGGTGGCGTGGAGCGAGTTGTTCCCCGGCGTCTCCCCGGATGGCGGCCCCCAGGACGCGGGTACTCAGGACGGCGGCCAGCCTTCCGATGGAGACACCTCGGACGAGAACGGGGGAAGTTGCGGATGCGGCGATTCGGGTAGTGCCGGATCTTCGATCTTCTTTTCGCTGGTTTTGGCCCTGATCCTCGCCTGGATCGTCATCAGGCACCGGTAGGGCCCAGGAGTCCAACTCCTGTTTTCTTCGCGACCTTGATGAGACTTCGATCGAGCGTGGCGAGCCCAAGGCCCCTTCGCTGGGCCAGTTCAAGGTAGGCGGCATCGTAGGCTGACAGATCGTGCTCCCTCGCCAGATTGCGAAACCGTCGTATGGCATCCGTACCCAGGAGGGGATCGGTCATGATGGGGAGCATTCCGTAGAGTTCGACCAGCCGAACGACATCCGCCTCTTTCAGTCTTTTTCGCCTCTGGGCCATGGTCAAAGCGTTGGACACCTCGTACCACCAGAGCGCCGGAACCCACAGGACACTCTGCTGCGAGAGCCTGCCGAGAAAGCTGTCCGCCTTTTTTGAGCCCTCGTCCGGAAGCCCCCATGCAAGGGCCAGCGAGCAGTCGAGTACCCATTCCATCAGGCGCGACGTCCTTGTTCGATCAACTCGCGAATGTCGACTTTCCCGTCGACTCTGTCGCGAATATCGTGAAAGGCAGCCAAGATTCCAGCGAGGTCCAGAGAATGTTTCTCCTGCCTGGGAGGAACCAGATGCGCCACCGCCTTGCCCCGCCTCAGGATGACGAAAGACCGCCCGCGCTCGGTCTCGCGCAACAGCTCGGCGAGACGGGTTTTTGCTTCAAAAGAACCGACTTCTGCCATTTCGTCGCGCATGGCACACCTCGCTTGAAGTTTTTACACAACCAGTTTAAACAACCAGTTGTTTTTTGTCAAGCACAAAGCCGAAATTTTGCTATGACCTCGAGGGCCGCCTTTCCTGGCCGTCCCCCGCGGCGGCGCCTTCCGGCTGCCGACCAGGAGTGTAGCGATTCAAGACACGGTGTCCGACTTCCGGACATCCGCCACCTTCACCGCTTGCTCGTCGGCCGTGAC
>SDBT01001395.1_pt1 | contig 42422 bp, 55 predicted proteins | sample 2277101 | NCBI WGS metagenome assembly SDBT01 (sample SAMN10404973, study PRJNA504765) | marine sediment metagenome | isolation source: marine sediment core GS10_PC15, 103 cmbsf | place: Arctic Ocean: Southern Knipovich Ridge | collected 2010 | reverse complement strand
TTGTCGTATTTGTTTTAAAGTGGCAGACAACTCTTCCTGTTCCCTGTCCCGTTTCGTCCCGGCTTCTCTTATTAGGGAGTTACAGGCAATTGTTTTTGACAATTGCTTAGACATGTCTGAAACCGAAAGCTCTGCGTCAGGAACATCTTTATTATCTTCTATTGCATCAAACTGTATTTTTAGTTCCTTGCCACGACGATTGATATCTTGACGATCACTGAACGCCTTTTTGTATTCCGCATCAATATCGGTGAAGTCTAGACCCAATACTTGTTTGAGAGTTTCCAGTTTTTTCTTACTGTCTAGTCTAGTAAACTCTAGTGGGTCAAATGTCAAGTTGCCAGTAAGTTCGTCTAGCATTGCTTGCGGACTACCGTAGGTCACACCGTCCTTATTTTTGACAACTAGCTTGCTCCCCTTTGCCGTAAAGGTGCGGACCACCTCTATGTCCCCAAGATCCAGGGTTATCTGCGCCTTCTTCTGGCCGTTTCTAATTGGCTTGATTGGAATGGTAGATTGACCACCAAGTGCATACATAATGGAGTCCAATACGGAACTTTTCCCAGCCTCGTTATCTCCACCTATAACTACCACCGATCCATCTGGCTTGATATTAACAACCTTCAGATGTTTGACGTTCTCAGCCTGTAACTCTACGATCTTCATTATCTAATCTCCATTTCTTCATCCTTATCAACTTGTGATTGCCACTTATTGTGAACTTTATTCCATCTATCGGAAATCAAGCTCCAGTTAGATCCACATTTGGGACACAAAAGAACCAACTCAAATTCACTTGAGAATATGTCAATGATCAATTCTGTCGCCCCTTGACAACATCCTCGATAAACCAATTTTAATTCCGTTTTATGGAGAGGAACTATTCTTCTAGGCATCACTTACCATCCAAAATCCATAAAGTATTGACCAAATAAAGACAAGCCTTCTTGTCTCCGACCAAACTGTTCCATGTCCTTTTTTGTTCCTTCCCACTCCATTTCTTCATCGGACAATTTTAAATCATACTCTCTTATAACCCAGTCCAGTGAATAGATAATCTTGTCAAGAATTTCTATCCATTTTTTATGGGTAATTTGTCCTGGATGACCAGCCACACAATTTTCATCAACAACAAACTCTCTATATCGCTTTATTCTGGGTAATGTAAATATAGCAATAGGATAAGCCAAATTCCATGTGTCGGAATCGTCCCATCCTCTAGTTCTCCTTTGATACCAAAATTTAAGTGTTCTATTCATTTTAAAACTCCTGAAGTCGATGAATAGCTACCAAAGACATTTCATTATGATGCCCGACTAATGCCATAAGGCACTTCTTGCATGTAGTTTCTTCTACTAAAGAAGTCCATACATAGCCTTGTAATTCTTCTCCACAGAAAAGAATTGTCCCACCTTCACCCCAGTAGTGTATATCTTCCATTATACTGGCACACAACACATGGGTTCATTATATTTTGACCAATAATAATAATCATCTCTTATTGGTCTTATAGGGGGTGTTATTTTCCATGGACAGTAAGGGCTTTTGCGCCTTGCTCTATTCCTACAATCTGGACAAGCAGACTGGTCTCCAACGTAATACATGTAAACTACATACGGTTCATTACATATTGGACATTGAATAGTTCGTTCTTCCATTTCAATCACCTCTTATGTCAAATGTGTTTTTTCATACCCAAGTTTCACATCCATACCAAAAAACTTAATCTCACCATACTTCGCAATATGTAGCCGCAATCCATCAATCTTCTCAAGTTCACCAATCATCTTTTCTCTTTCTTCATTGGATAATTCAAGAGCAAAAGATCCCGCTATTAGAGATTCGATTATCCACTCACACAAAGGGCGCTCATCACCAACACCCAAGCAAATCGTCCTTGCTTTACAACCACACCTACTATAAAATTCTCTACGAAGCTTGCATAGTTTATTTCTCATCCAAATACCCTACGAAGATTATCGTCACGTTGACGAACTAAGTGTTCGTCTACATTAATTTCCTTTCCAGGTTTGACAATTTCGGACGATAAATCGGGCTGACCCGACAAAGCGCACATTATATTTTCTGATAGACCACGAGCAAAATTTGTACCCATTTCTATTTCGGTACTGAAATTAGTCCCCACAGGCTTACATCTTATAATAAAAGTGGGACTATATGCCCAGTAAGTGTCAAACTCCCAATTCTGTTGTGACACAAATCTAATATTTGTATCTATATCAAGCCTTTTTGCTAAAAGTTTTGCAAAACTGAGGGCATCGAGCATTGATATATCAAAACACAGGTCGATTCTGATTGTTTTTTCAATGGTAATATATATACGTATTGGGCAGTCACTGCCTCTGATAAATTCAATTTTATATCTTGATTTCGGTCCGGGTGACATATCAAATCTCCAAAATAAGCCAGTGGCCGGTATCCCCTAATCCGGCTCCATTCGTCAACCGCTTCGGATTATTCCCCATTTGTATCCATTGTCCATTAGCTGCCGCCTAAACAATGAATCAAACAAGTTTGATAGAATAATCTCGCCTGTTCATCTTACCACCTGCTATCGCAGGTCACTGGCTCATACACCCTCCACCTACCGTTAACGCCGGTAAACACACGCTACTATCCCGCTTCACCCACGAGATTTTAGAAAGCCCGGCTTGGACCATTGCTTTCGCAACAAGGCTCTCCGAGAAATCAATCTAGGAATCCGTGCAACGTTACTTGCTAGAGACTTCAGGTTAGCACCCATTCGATGATGCCCAATGGACGGCGCTAGCCGACCATATATAATACGCCTACCCCTCACTTTTTTCCACACATTTTTCACATAAAACTGATCCATTTGTGGCAGCATCACACATAATGCACGACTTGTTTATTTCAACCTGTTGTTGATGGGGACAGATTCCTCCGTTCAGGTATCGTCCCATATTACAATTCAGGCAAAGAACTTGAAACCCTTTTGGAAAATTATTCTTGATTATCCACCTATAGATGGTTGTTCCACTTTGGACTAAAGACTTTCGGTGTTGAGTCCCGCCGCCATCAATATGGTCAATAGTCAAAAACTCCATTTTTGTTTCACCGCAACACGCACATTGACCACCATAATTAGATATGATTGTCATTTTGTTCTTTCGCCTGTTTTCTGAACCCCTTTGTTGATTTTTTTCCTTACATTGCAAGCACAATATTTCAGTTGCCACAGGCGAGTGTTGTCCGCAATGGACGCATAATTCTTGGTTCTTTTTTGCATGATATCTTGTCACATCTTTTTGTTTCATGTAGTCCGCGCATGATTCACAATGTACTGAATAATTCTTAACAGCCCTCCCGCATCTCACGCACAGTTTGGCTGATCTTCTTTGGTAGTACAGGTCCATTTTTTTCGCATTATACTCTTCTTTATTACTAGAAGAGCATATCACACATTGTGTTCTACCTTCTCGTGGGTCATTAATACCACACCTAATACATTTATTGTCTTGCTTTCTTTTGATCCTCTTTCGCCTCTCTTTTTCTCTACTTTCTAGTAAATGCCGTGTACACATCCTTTTGCCAACTTCAACTTGCTGACCACATCGTGAGCACAGCTTATTGTCTCTCCAGTACCGAACCCTGTCTTTTGACGCCATAGTAATCTCCTTATGTCAACAATACAATGTGTGGCAATATAATGCAAATAAAAAACCGGGCAATTTTCATTGCCCGGTTTGATCAGTTTAGAAATATTGCTTTAGTCTTATAATCCCGCAGGATCACGGCTATGGGTCACGGTCAAAGAGTTGAAGTTGCTATAGTTGAGAGAAACTGTCGCATTGCCGCCCCCAGCATCTCCACCACCATAAGTTATCGAAGCCAATTTGTTATTGGCCCCAAGATTCAACCGTGTGCTATCAACCATGAGAATGTCGATTACCTGATTTGTGAGATTCAGAGTTTCTGCTTTGGCATCAATGAGATCTCCTTCTGAAGTCGTGGTTTCAATGGCACATGTAACTTCCACAGGGAAGGTCACAAATCGGTGATATGGACCCCTTCGTCCAAGCTCGAACAATTCCTCTCTGCCTAGGTCAGTTGTTACAGTCACAGTTTGAATGTGAGCCGGGAAAGCACCACTGACTGCAACATTGTTTCCAGATGCATCAATTCCCTGAAGCTCAGTAGGCCAAATACTAACGGTTCCAGCAGCACCAGAGCCCATAACGACATCTTCACGTTGCTGTACGCCACTAGGAGCGGAACTGGTCCCATCAAACCCAACCGGCGCGAAAAACGTTGAGGCTGCGAACCATTCCTTGTCGTTTCCTACCAGAGTAACATCTTCAGTCGATGCCCCTTCAACATTTAGCGTGTATGTCAAAGCTGATACAAACAATCCAGACATACCAACCGTCTGAAGTGGCGTACCACTAGCATTGTCTTGGCTGTCAGAATAAATATTGAGAGCGCCATATACTCTCTCGTTTGATCGGCCCACAAGACTTGCAGCCGTTGCCTGCTGTGTGGCCATGTGATAAAGCAAGGGGGCACCGTCGAGAACCTTTTGAACTGTCAGTTCAATATCGGGAATACCCTCAATATTCTCGTATAGCTCCAATTGACCTAGCTCAAACACTTGTTCGAGATTAAATGTAGTGTTTATTCCAACAGACTGCACACCACTAGCAGTCAAAAATCCAGACGGATCGCCTGTTGGCGTATCCACCACATCATGTGGCGCTAGACCAAGAGCCTGAATTGCGTAAAATATGCGATTATTCGTAGCCATAGGTTGCACTCCCCTTTCTAAATGCTATCCAACCACTGTTTTATACACCATTCGAATTAAATATTCTCTTTGTGTGGACAAATTCCACCATTGAGATATTTGCCCATATTACAGTTCCAACATAATAATTGATAAGATGAAGGAAATTTTAAATCGACTATTTCCTTATAAACCCCAAGACTATTTTTGACTTTAAGTCTATGTTTATTTCCATCATTGTTTATGTGGTCAACATTAAGCAGCAACGTATTATTTTCTCCACAACAAGCACATTTGTGTCCATAGTGGTCAAAAATAAGTAACTTCAAATCCTTATTTTTTTTCTGTATCTGATGCTTCTTTTTTTTGTAATGTTGACGAGATTTTTCTAAGCATTCAGAACACGTTTTTAATCCATCTTTGGCTGTATTCCTCAAGCATTGTCCACATTTACCTTCTAGATAGGCGGTACTAGATAAACTAAAAAACCTATCATTCCTTTTAGTCCAACATTTTTCACATTCAGTACGTTGGCCATCAGTTGATTGTCCACATGAAACACAAAGAAAATCTTTTTTGGCCAATACCCTTCTGTCTTTCTGTCTTCTTTTTGCAAAACTCGCACATGTTAAACACAGCAATGTGTCTCGGCTATTTTTTCTATGACACTTGATACATAAACCAAGTTCTTTCCTAGACTTATAAAATTGGCGGTAGTATTCACGATCACAATCAACACACTTATTGCTTTTATTAGTTGCATCCTTAATTTTGCATTTCTTACATAGTCCCATATCCTAACACCTCCTATGGGACTTATACACCGAATCAAATCCCTCCAAATTCGATCTCGATTTCCCAAGTGACTCTGGCCCTAAAAAGCTGAGAATTCATGGAATTTAAATTCTTTGCAGTAGAGTCAAGAATCCTTATTTTTTGACCAGGAAATGCGGTTGTCATATCTGGCCAATTTGTTATTCCAGAAACAATGTCCCCATATTGATCAAACGGCCAAGTGATCTGATTTAAATCGGTCATTACGAATGACGTTCTGCTCTGAAAATCAAGTGCGTCTTTTAAGAAATTTCTGTCATTTGGATTGTCTGCGAAAATGTGTAATGTAACTATTCTTGTTTTTATCTGCCCCCCTCCCAGTTGTAAGCCCCTCTGTCGCCCATCTGATTCTTCGACAAAAACAGCTGGTAGCCAAACTTGATGGTCTCTTGACGGGGTGCCCGACGGAACAGTATCTCGCTCGAATTCCTCTAACGCATTAGCCATGATTTCCTTAAATTCAGGACTGTCTGCAAAACCGACCTGAATCGATCTGGTAGTAAATTCAGCTTCTATCAGGTCATTCTGTGGTTTGTCAAAAATTATACGACCATGCAGATAATCAATATGATGTCCAAACGTTCCACCAGATGCGCCGATCTGTGAATGAAATGTATCATTTACATAAACACCAGAGACTCGGAATGGCTCAATTTCCCCAGATGGTACGGTAACGCCACTTTCCCATACCCATTCTCGGCCTGCTCCCTCCCACACTCGACCCGCCTCGTATCTCTCATCTGGTACTACATGCAATTCTGCTTCTGTGGTATCGTAAAAACTAACCCCGCCAAATCCGCGCTGAAATATACCAAAGGCCCCACTGTTAATGAAGCCCCAATCTAACCACCATTTTACATTGTATAGAATTTGATCGGTCAGTTCATACCCACCAAAACCACCAATGTTTATTCCTTTGAATTTCAATGACATATTTTATCCTACCTTATGTTCTGTACCACAATTTTAGTTATCTCGCTAGCCACATTCGGTTGTCTCAATGCAAATTCTATAAAATTAGCCCCTGCATTTCCTCTAACGATTGCTGGCAAAATATATCCACCGCCGCCGCCAAGTCTTTCTAAAGTTACCATAATAGCCCTGCCACTTCTTGACACCTTTTCTATCCTGTCATCAAAAGATTGCCCACCATCACCAAGAAACACGATGTCGAATGCCGCTTGTCCTATATCTATATCCGGATCTAATAATAGCCATGCCATGACTGGTATTGATATATTAGACGGACTAGACACGTATTTTGCATTTGGTAATTCCAAAAACGCAGCATAGTCAGTGGGCACAGCATTTACGTTGATAATCCCCCCTGTATTAGCGGGTGATGTTGTTATAGAAATTGATTGTCGTATGACCTGAGACATAGAGACAACCAACTGGTTGGCTTCAGAATCAGATAAACCAAAGTGTGCTGGCAAATCATCAAGACTATTTCCTCTTAGTGCCTGCGCTACCTCGGTTGACTCAAAAGACAAAGCCAACAAATTTCCAACCTGTTGTATGATCTTAGAAGAATTAAACGCAATTCTATTGAAGATTTCTTTGGTCACGCTCTTCAACACCCCACGTTTTAGTTGCGCAGTGAAATTCGATCCTGGAACTAGACTTACCTGAGCCATTTAAGACCTACTTATCCATTAATTCCCAAAACGAAATACAATACCTCGTCTCTCTCAGGCCAACCATTATCGGAGATTTTATTAGTCTGACACGAAGCTTCAGTTGGTCCTGAATAGCCTTATTTGATATTGCAGTTTTCGCCCTAACCATGTCGTCAAATTCAGTGAATGCGGCCTTGAATCGAACAACACTATTGTGATCCCTGAGCGATATTCCATAATCTTTTGCGTCACGCGGGTTCCACTTCACTAAACATCTTATACACTTTTCCACGCTGGTTTCTTCGAATCCGTGGCCTTTGCACCATGGGCACTGCCGACCCCTTCGGAATGGCCTTGGACCCCCCGTAATGTATATTCCAGCAGATCTTTTTCGAATAGGGTCAAATACACAGTTGGGACACGGAGATCTTATTGGATCAAATTTTAATAATACGTCTTTTCCAAGCTGATTTATAACAGAGTCTATTCTAGACTGGTAGATTTCTATTATATCGTCGCCTATTTGTATGGCTGCATTTGGGTCTAATATGGGACAAACCGTAGCGCCTTTTGGTTCTACACCATTGATAAACAAATTAGTATTACTTGAAATAGCCATTATATCAACTCCCAGAAACTTATGCAATACCGACTCTCCTGCAAACCAACAGGTATCGGATTTTTAATTAACCTGACTCGTGCTACCGTAGTGTCTATTTCTTGATAATCGGCCACTGCTGTCTTAGCTCGTATGAGATCATCTGCTTCAGTTATGAACGTTTTTATACGAACAACAGATTTGTGGTTGCTCAACGATATTCCATATTTACTTGAATCCTTTGGATTCCATTTCAAAAGAGCCTCTATGCATTTGGTCGACACAGTCTCTTCGAATCCACGGCCCTTGCACCATGGGCACTGTCTACCTCGTCTGAACGGCCTTGGCCCACCTGATATATAAATCCCTGTCGACCTATTTCTGATTGGATCAAAAATACAGTTGGGACACGGCTGTTTAGCTGCGTCGAATTCCAAAAGAACGCTTTTCCCTAGCTGGTTAATCAATGCATCGATTCGGTCTTGGTATATCTTAACCAAGCTTGCAGTTATCTGTATGGAAGCTCCCGTGTCTAGTGGTGGGCAAACTAGTGGCGGTATGGGCTCTAGCCCGTTAACAAACAGATCTATGTTGCCACTAGAACTTCCCTCACTACCTATAAACAAGTCAATTTGCCCACTCGCAGGAGTTACTCCCGATCCCGCTATAAACAAATCAATTGTTCCACTGGGCTGACCAGCGACTCCAGACACAAACAGATCAATTGTTCCACTTGAACTTCCTTGCCCATCAACAAACAAATTTGTATTACCACTAGAAGTTTGGTGCCCATCAACGAACAGATTTAATGCGCCGCTAGTTGTTTGTTTGCCACCCACAAACAGATCTGCGTTACCACTGGACGAATCATGGCCAAATTCAAACAAATCTATATCGCCAGAGGGTTTTCCAACGATAGATAAATCCAAATTATTGCTACTAACATTGAGACTGCTTATGAATAGAGGGATATCCCCACTGGGTTTTCCAGCAATGAACAAGTCAATGTTTCCACTTGTAGTGCCGTGTCCGTCGATAAACAGGTCTATGGAACCACTAGTGTTGTCTAATCCTCTGATAAATAGATCTAGGTTGTTACTCGAACCATCTTCTCCTTCGATAAACAGATCTATGTCCCCAGATGGTAATCCAACAATAGACAAATCTACGTTATCGCTAGAAACTTCATGGCCATGTTCGAACAAGCCCATGTCTCCCGAAGGTTTCCCGGCGATAAACAAATCTAAATTATTACTACTGAGATTAAGACTACTTATGAATAGGGGGATGTCTCCACTCGGTTTCCCGGCGACAAACAGATTTATAGAGCCACTAGCGTTGTCGAAACCCCTGATGAATAGATCTAAGTCTCCACTGGAAGCAACTTCTCCCTGAATAAATAGGTCCATGTCCCCACTGGACAACTGATAGCCTTGGGTAAACAAATCCATGCCGCTACTAGATATCGCAAAGCCATTAATGAACAAGTCGACAGAACTACTTGTTGTGTCTTGCCCACCCACGAATAGGTCTATGTCTCCAGATGGTAATCCAGCGACAAACAGATCCATATTGCCACTCGACAGATCTTGTCCACGAACAAATAAGTCAAATGTGCCACTAGCTTGAGTGCTGTCAATAGAACCTTGAATGAATAGATTTGCAAAGTTTTTATGTTCTACGTCAATGCCACGGGGAGTGTTGAATAAAGTATTGACATCAGGGAATGTTCTCTCATTCGATCCATCTATATCATAGATACGTAATTGTCCAACGGAGTCCACAATACATAATTCTTGAGTAAACAGTGATATAGATACACCATAAACGCCACCGCCTTCAAAATCGATAACCAACCCACTACCAGAACCATCCCTATTAGCAGAGTAAATAACCCTTTCTGTGAAATCGCCCCAATACAATTTTTTGTCTACTGGATTATATTCTATTCCCACTGGATTGTTAAGACCACTGATGATAACTTCCATGTTTGATCCATCAAGATTGCATTTTGCGATATGGGCCAATCCATTATCTGTCCAATAGATTTTTTGACCCACAACATCTATGGTAATTCCCCGTGGATCGCCAACGGGAAAACCCGAGCTAGACACAACAATAGCAGTGGGGTTAGATCCATCTAGATTTGATCTACCAATTTCGTTGTTTGATATATCTCCCCAAAATAGATGGCCATTTAATGGGTCTACGGTAATGCACCACATCTGACCACTAGTTACAACCAATTGGTCGTCAGTAGCATCATAATTGTTTGATCTTATAGTTCCAGTTTGTGGATCTACTACATAAACCCTTCGTCCTTCTTCGTCAACAACAACATCTTGCTGAAACGTTTGGACACTATCGTACCAGGGATATTCAATCTCAAAACCATTGATTTGTACCCTAAGGGTAAGGTCGTCGTCTTCGTCTGTAACATACAGTCTATATAATGAATTTGTTGTCTCTGATCCATGTATGAATAGGTCTATATTCCCACTGGATTGCTGATGCCCCTGAGTGAACAGATCGATATCACTAGATGGTTTTCCATCTATAAATAAATCAATATTGCCGCTGCTTGTGTCGTCACCTTGTGTGAATAGGTCTATAGATCCCGATGACAAATCATAGCCCTGTATGAACAGATCCATGTCTCCAGAAATTGTGGTAAAAGATACGTTGTTTTCCGTGATGTCAGTAATAACTTCATTAGTTGCTTCACCAACCCAGAACGAAGTACCCTGGCTCATACTTGATGTATTTTCGAACTCTAATTCTATCGCTATTCTATTGCCGACATCTTCTTCGCTCAATGTCCATCCTGGGGACACCGGATTGAATATCAAATCGCTATTTGTTGCTTGGGCGGCGGTATAGGCACCGCTTTGTAATATTGTCCCAGCACTATCTAGTCGCACTATTCGAACGCGGCAATCTACGAACATATTGCCCGCATCTTCTTCTAGTTCAACAGTCCATGTTCCACTACTTTCCCATTGGTCGCTATTTGGAGTTCCTGATGGAGTTATAAATCCTCCAGACCGAGTTTGATTTCCATTTAAAGAAACCAGTTGCGTGGTGTCTGTACCGCTACCAGGAGATATTTCTAAATTGAAGACGTCATATGGCGTTAAGTCAGATGTTATTTTCTTTTGTATGTATGTTGCCATTTATATCAACTCTTATCGTTCAACTACCTATCCATGAAAACTATATTGTGAACCCTATCCCAAATATCATCCGGTGCCCATCTACCAAATTTAGTACAACGTGCAGACAGACCAAGTTCTATGTGCATCTTTATATTTCCATCGTTACAGCTAATGATGGTGTTGTTTTTTTTCATGTAATAGTCCATACCCATATGCACGATTCGTCTTCTCTCCGTATAATTTTCGACCACAAACAGTACTCCATACAACGGAACATCTTCCCATGACATATCGTCGTTAGTAATAACACTTTCGTCATCATAATATATTTTCCACATTACATTAACTCCCAAAAACTTACACAGTAACGATCTTCCCTAAGTCCTGCCGGAACTGGACCCTTGATAAGCTTACAAGACAGCCTCAATATGGAAGACTGAGCATCATCTATTATTGCGGTCCTTGTTCTAATTATGTCGTCAGCATATATTAAGAATGTTTTCAATCTAACTACGCCTTGATAATCAGACAAAGAAATTCCATAATCCTCAATGTCTTTAGACTCCCACTTAATTAGTCCCTTGATACATTTTTGACTTGATGTTTCTTCAAATCCTCTTCCTTTACACCATGGGCACTGACGCCCTCTTTTGAACGGCCTTGGGCCTCCAGCCAAATATATCCCAGCCGATCTTTGTCTAATGGAATCAAATATACAGTTTGGACAAGCACTTCTTGTCGGATCAAATTCCAGTATTACATTTTTACCCAATTGATTTATTAGTGCGTCAATTCTCGACTGATATATGTCTATGATGTCATCACTTATTTGTATTGGTAGTGTCGGATCTAATACTGGACATATTACTTCTGGTCTAGGTTCTAGACCATTGATAAACAGAGTGATATTTCCGTTTTCGACACCAACTCCACTGATAGACAGGTCTATAGAACCGCTTACGGTAAATAACCCAGAGCCTTCTATGAATAGTGAAATGTCTCCGCTTGCTGTCGTGACACCTACGATTCCAGATATAAATAGATCTGTGTTGCCACTAGAAGACCCTTCTCCTTGTATGAATAGATCCACAGAACCACTTATTTGGTTGCTACCCACAACGACCAAATCTATAGACCCAGATGATTGATTAAGGCCGTGAATGAACAAGTCTAAAGAACCAGATGTTTGTTCTTGCCCTTCAATGAACAGATCTGTGTCGCCCGATGGTAATCCGACAATAAACAAATCTAGGCCACCACTGGAAGTATCGTGACCTTGCTCAAATAGATCAATATCTCCAGATGGCTTTCCAGCTATGAATAAATCAAGATCGTTACTAGATATATTCAAACTGCTAATGAATAGCGTAATATCACCACTAGGCTTACCAGCAATAAACAGATCGATATTTCCACTTGAGGCTCTATCTCCCCCTATAGATAGATCGAGGGCGCCACTGGAATCAGCATGACCGAGAATAAATAGGTCGAGGGTTCCGCTTACCGTGTCGTGACCTTCAATAAACAAATCTATTGAATCGGTAGAAGCTAGTTCGCCTTCTATGAACAAGTCTATGTTGCCACTAGTGTTGTCAAGTCCCCCAATGAATAGGTCTAGGTTGTTGTTAGTTGTATCATTGCCCTCCACGAAAAGATCAGTGTCTCCAGATGGTAATCCCGCTATGAATAAGTCAATGTTTCCACTAGAGATATCGTGACCATGTTCGAACAAATCTATTTGTCCAGAAGGTTTACCCGCAATGAATAGGTCTAGATCATTACTGGACACATTCAGGCTGCTAATGAACAGCGTAATGTCACCGCTAGGCTTGCCAGCAATAAACAAGTCAATATTTCCGCTTGAATCCCTATCTCCTTCTATGAATAAGTCGAAGCTACCACTGGCATTGTCGTGACCGTGGATAAACAGGTCTAGTGACCCACTTGTGCTTTGATGTCCCCCTATGAACAGATCTATTGTGCCACTTGCAATATCGTGGCCTTGTTCAAATAGATCTATGTCTCCAGATGGTTTACCTGCGATAAACAGATCAACATTTCCACTTGATAAGTCGCGACCATCAATGAATAGATCGATGTCCCCAGAAGGCTTTCCTGCTATAAATAGGTCTATGTCCCCGCTTGAAGCAGCATGGCCTTCCACAAATAGATCTAGAGAACCGCTGGCATTGTCGAATCCCCCAATGAATAGATCCAGACTATTATTGACATCATCGTTACCCTCCACGAAGAGATCTATATCTCCAGATGGCAGTCCTGCGATAAATAAGTCTATGTTACCACTAGACGTATCGTGGCCTTGTTCAAACAAGTCTATTTGACCGGAAGGTTTACCGGCAATAAACAAGTCTAAGTCATTACTGCTGATGTTTAGACTACTTATGAATAACGTAATATCTCCGCTGGGTTTTCCAGCGATGAATAAATCTACGTTACCACTTGATACATCATTCCCCTGAATGAAAAAATCTATGTCTCCACTACTTATAGTATGACCATGGACAAACAGATCCAAAGATCCGTTTGTTGTGCCTTTACCCTGTATGAATAAATCTAATGATCCACTACTAATCCCATTGCCATCTATAAACAAATCAATATCGCCAGATGGTAATCCAGCTATAAATAGATCAATGTTGCCACTAGAGACATCGTGGCCTTGCTCGAACAAGTCCATGTCGCCCGAAGGCTTACCAGCTATGAATAGATCTATGTTCTCACTAGTCTGTTGATGTCCTTGAATGAACAAATCTATGTCACCAGACGGTAAACCAGCAATGAACAAATTTATGTTACCACTAGCCTGATCATGTCCATGGATAAATAAGTCTATTTCTCCGCTACCTATTGCGTGGCCATGAATAAATAGATCCAAAGACCCACTTGCTGTTTCTTCGCCTTGTATGAACAGATCCAATGATCCACTACCGATGTCGTTGCCATCTATAAATAAGTCTATGTCTCCAGAAGGAAGCCCGGCGATAAACAGGCCCACATTTCCACTAGACGTATCATGGCCCTGTTCGAAAAGATCTATCTCGCCAGAAGGCTTTCCAGCTATAAATAGATCCACGTCCCCACTAGGTCGCTGGTGTCCCTCGACAAATAGATCTATGTTGCCAGACGGTAGTCCTGCGATAAATAGATCTATATTACCGCTGGCTTGTTCCTGTCCTTGTATAAAAAGATCTATGTCCCCACTGGCTATCGCACGTCCGTGGATGAACAAATCTAAAAAATCGGTGTCGGCAACAAAACCGTCTATAAATAAATCTATGTTACCACTAGAAAGATCATGACCTTGTTCGAACAAGTCCATGTCCCCCGAAGGTTTACCCGATATGAATAGATCTATGGCTCCACTGGGTTGTTGGTGTCCATGAACAAACAAATCGATGTCACCAGATGGTAAACCAACGATAAACAAATCCACATTACCAATAGCTTGCTCATGCCCATTGATAAATAGGTCTATGTCTGCGCTCGCTATCGCATGACCATGGATAAATAAGTCTAAGGAACCAGTGTTGTTATTAAGACCGCCAACAAACAGATCTATGTTCCCACTAGAGGTATCATGGCCCTGCTCAAAAAGATCTATGTTGCCGGAAGGTTTGCCAGCTATAAATAGGTCAATGTCTCCACTGGGCTGTTGGTGTCCTTCAACAAATAGATCAATATCGCCTGAGGGCTTCCCGATTATAAATAGATCAACATTACTGCTGGATAAATCATGTCCGTGAATGAATAAATCTAACGTTCCAGAAGAATTGTCAAAACCATTAATGAATAAATTAGCTAAATTCTTGTGCTCTACGTCTATTCCACGAGCATCTGTTAGATGTTCATTAACCCTTGGGAATGTTCTTTCGTTCGATCCGTCAATATCATAAATGCGTATTTCGGACAAAGCGTTTGTGGTAACTATATCTTGCGTAAACAAAGATATTGCTACGCCCCAAACTGCTTCACCAACAGAAACTACCAATCCACTTCCCGAACCATCTTTGTTCACAGAATAAATGTTTTGGTCACTAAGACTTGCCCAATATAATTTTTGGTCTACTGGATTATAATCTATTCCTTTGGGAGTAGAAAGACCGCTGACTATAACTTCGGCATTAGAGCCATCTAGGTTTGATCTTGAGATTAGTCCATCCGTAGAGTCTGTCCAATACAATTTTCGATCAACAATATCTATCGTAATGCCTTGCGGTAAATTAATTGGTGAATCAACACCGGATGAAACTATAGCCATAGGACTAGAGCCATTTAGATTTGATCGACCAATTTCCTTATTAAGAACATCTGTCCAAAAAATATGGCCACTAACTGGGTCAATAGTTACGGACCACATTTGACCACTAGTTATGATCAATTGGTCGTCAGTAGAATCATAATTGTTAGATCTGATTGTTCCGGTTTGTGGATCAGTTACATAAACCCGTCGCGTCTCTTCGTTTACTGCGACATCTGCTTGGAATGTTTGAGCACCAGTCCACCAATTTTGATCAACTTCAAAGCCGTTAATTTGTGCTCTGCCTGTACGATTCTCATCGGGATCTGCCCAGTACATTCTATATAATGAGTTTGTTGTATCAAAACCGTGTATAAATAAATCTATATTTCCGCTGGAAGTATCGTGACCATGTTCGAAAAGATCTATCTCTCCGGAAGGCTTCCCAGCGATAAATAAGCCTATATTGCCACTGGATTCCTCATGTCCTTGAATAAATAGATCAATATTGCCACTGGATATGTCGTGTCCATTAATAAAAAGATCTATATCCCCGGAAACAGTATTTTCAGCAGAAGCGCCTTCTATGAACAAGTCTGTTGCAACTAATGGTTCGACAACTAGTTCACTTGGACCAAAGTCGAATCCCGGTATGTAGATGTTTTCTATTCCACCGGTACCATCTGTATTTCCTCTGGATACGTCTTGTTCAGTAAGAATGGTTTCCGTATCAGTCCAATAGATTTTTTTACCAAATGGATCAACATGCAATCCAGGAGACTCGCGAACACCAGTAAATATGTTCTGACTACCAGTGCCATCCAAATTTCGTTTAACTATATTAATATCGGATTGATGATACAATTTTCTCTCAAAAGCGTCTATAGTAAGACCGAAAGTATCTGAGTCTATGCCACTAATAACATTCTGGGGGTCTGTGGTGAACTCGTAGTCAGTTTTTTGTATTACTCCACTACCGGCATCAAGAAGATAAATTTCTTCCTCCACCGGATCATGGCTTATACTATCAAAATCTTCGGAAAAAGCACCCGAAAACACAATCTCTAAAGATGTTCCATCAGGATTGCCTCGCACAACTAGATTCTTGTTAGGCGAGCCCTGTGTCCAATATATTTTGTCATTGCTTTTTACATATATTAAGGATTCTGGAAAAGAAACACCATCAGGAAAGCTAAATATGGTTGTGGTATTTCTTCCATCAAGATCGAGAGATCTAACAACATTCCCAACACCACAATAATATAATTTTCTTCTTCGCCAATCGATGTCAAGACCATTGACATCATCTATACTACCGCCATCTTCTATTAATAGTTTTGGAGTATGGAATCCTATATTATCAATTTCGATTTTCTGGATTTGATCGGGATTATCCTGGCCCCAATATAGATTTCTGACACTAGTATCGGTATGACCATGAATGAATAGACCAAAATCATTACTACGCTTATTCTGCGATATGTTTGTGTGAACATCATTGTCGTTGTCGCTCACGCCTATTGTTATGGTGCGAACCATAAATTCATCGTTATTTATGAATGTAAATCGAACAGCTAATCTATTATCAATATCTTCCTCGTCACGATCCCATTCTGGATTAGTCATAGTAAAGAATTTGTTGCCAGGAGTCATTGTCTGGAGTCCGGTAATCGGACCTTGCTGAAGAATATTCCCTGAAGGATCTAATCTAACAGCATTAACTCTACCTCTAACACTTGTATTTCCAAAAGTGACATGTACATTAACCGTCCAAGTTCCACCACTCTCCCAATAGTCACTGTTTGGAACACCTGATTCAGTTATGAAACCAACATCTCTACTTCCAAAAGCAGGTATGGCAGTTATAGATAATGTATCATTGGCTGTAGCATCCTTTAAGTCCTTATTCTCATTAACGAAAGGACTAAGGTCGGAATTATCAAGATGTATTGATCCCGAAACGGATGCCATTGCAAATCCTTATAAACTCTACTTAGGGAAAATAGCGTCATGCACTCTTTGCCAAACAGCATCAGGTGCCCATCTACCATATTTTGCAGCCCGCGCTGGTATTCCTAGCTCCATGTGCATTTTCGCACTTATTTCACTAAAGCTAATTACATTAGGGCCTTTCTTTAAGTAGTAGTCCATTCCCATGTGAACTAATTTTGTTTGATCGGGATAATCTTCTACAACAAAAAGAACTCCATAAAGTGGAGCATCTACCCACGCCATATCTGTGTCGGCAACAACTGTCTCATCATCATAATATATCTTCCAACCCATCACGCACCTCCTGCGCATAAAATAACCATGCCAATATGCACATACCGACATGGCCAAACGAAAAAGCTAATTCTGTCTATCAAACGGAACACATAAATCACCCCAGTGTGTAGGACAACTATCTACGACTACTGCGGCAATTATGCCCCAAAAATGATGCGAACCTATCGAAAAATAATCCTATGTCAGTAACCAATGCACTTGCATTGGGTGGTCTGCTTGGGGTCATAACAGCACCTCCAACAAATTCTGCGGTTTGACCATCTGCTTTACCAGACTGTATATCCCACTTAAGTCTTTCGTAAGCAGCACAAGAACCAAACTCCAGAATATCTCTATATCCACGAAATCCCACACTGGTATCCACCATACTATCTCCATCGCGCACCTTGATTCCCTGTTGGATTGCCTGCTGGAAATCCCCTTGAGTCAAGATACAGGCAGATTTCAAAGGGACCATTGATTGGAATATAAGATCCCCCTGAACAACAGGGTCTGGCGATATAGTAACCCCACTAATATCTATTGTATAATCAATAGAAAACTTTATTTCAGTCTCTGCTATAACACCAGCAGTCACTAAAACTTGCTGAATATATGAGTCAGTATGCCTTTGTGTAGTACCTAAGTCATTTATAAGTACCCGTGTCATGAGAACCAAATCAGTTTCCCAGGCCACAATAACTCCCCCTTTTTTTTATGATTGCTGTACAATGTAGGAATTAGGATCTTGTAGGCTTGGCATTTGACCACCGGTTCCTTCAACACTAAAAAGCACTACGTCACCCTCGGGCGCAGCAGTTGTACCAGAAGCCGCAGTCATTCTCCAATGGAAAAATGCTCTTACGTCGCTTAGAACTGCCAATCCGCTAATTGGCCACGCATAAGAGTCAGTATCTCCCATTCGGTTACAACCGCTCGACGACAAAGGTACTACGACGCCATTTTCATCCCATAGTTCCATGTCCACGGTTCCAGATGCCCCTGGAAGTTGTCCAGTTATCCCATCTGGGGAATTGGTTATGTATGGAATTTCTCTAACACCACTAACAGACATTATTGCCCTCCTTTACGGAACAACAAACTCTCCTTCAAAAACTTCACCGTTGCCTGTCACCATTCTGTACGACATTGGTCCAAAACGATCTCCAGGCAAATTGACAGTCGACCACGACCATCTTCCAGTCTCCCAAATCTGATTACATTTGTCGTCATGCGTCTTTATTTCTACCCCGTCTTTGTCAAAAACCATAATTGTAACATTCTCCGTATCTCCCAAAAGACCTATTAGGGTGGGATGTATGTCTTCATTATTCATCAATAACGCCCTCCAAAGATCTACCAGCACCTAATTTGATAAATAGTAAATTGGTTGTAAAATCTTCATTTTCAAAAAATCTATTGAATTCCTCATCAGAATAACGAATGGCCGCAGCCACCCTTTTGGAACGTAGAGGAAAACCTATTGCATTCAATCTTTTTATAACCGTAGTTGCGTGTATGTCTAGTAGCCTACCTATCTGAGAACAAGAAAGTGCCAGATTATACAGAGTCATAAAAATAGAATCTGGGAATGTTTGATTGGCTTCTGACCTTCCACGTATTTCTGTTCCGCAGTCTTTCAGTAGATGATAGACAGTAGTTTCGCTACGTCCGTCCTTTTGTGCTATTTTGGCAAAACTGTGCCTACCATGAATGTATAATGCGTTCATTTTTTCTGTTGACAGACTCATGAAATAAAAGACCTTTCATAAGCTTTATACACCAATTTTATGGGTATATTTTTGGTGCAGAAGGGACCACTGGGTGGGAGGTGTTGCGGGATAGATGTGCAGTCAGATGTGCATAAGTGTTGGCGTTTCTATACGAATATCCAATTTCATAGGGTTATACGATATTTATATTTTGGTGGCAGTGGGATTTTTATCAAACCCCTTTCTTTGGCTAATTCTTTTTCTGACAACTCTTTTGTTCTACGACAAGACGACTTATGTCGTAATCTATTGGTATTGGGATCAAAATAAGAGTAGCTTGGTTGAGTATGGCCATCCTTTTCCCAGCCAGCCATCCTATACAATCCGCCATTGTGTCCAATCGATGGGTCTGCGAACGAAATTAGCTGTTTAATATGTTTGTGATTTTTTTTAATATACTGACAACACAGGTCGATTAGTCTACAAGAAAATGGCTGAAGAACATAGCCAGGAACGCATAGTCTAGTTAATTCCCAGGTAAAAGGAGATATATTCTTATTTATGCCAAAGCCAAATGTTGCAACTCCAATAAGTATATTGTCAACATAGCATCCCAACATCAATATGGAAGGTGGTACTGTGCCCAGGTAATGCCAATATCTGATAAGACTAATGGCAGCTTTACGGTCAATGGGCTTAATGGTACAGCTATGTGGGTCTAGCGTGCCTCTATCGTTAAAAATCTCAAATTGATCGCAAGTTAATCTGCTTTTCAAAATAGCGAATTCTGGAGAAATTTTCCAAATCCTCCACCATGGATGCCCACAGGCACTATTTTGTTCTATCAACTTGTGTTCGTTTTGATTAACAACAATCCCATTGTTCAGATCATAAAATCTTGAATCATTTAAGATGGCCGTATTTTTAATATCATCTGGCAACATTGTGTGTTTAGTGAAAACCGATTCCAAAATATCTTTAAACGGAACAATATGGTGGACTATTAAATCATTACTGCTAATATTACTAAGATCACTTTTAAAAGCGGATCTTTCGAAACATTTTGTTCTCCACTCTTGATATTGAATACTTGTTCTAATAATTTCTCGTATAGGTGTCGTTCCGCCTTTCCATGCCCCATTTCCATTACCATATGGGCCTCGTCTTTCTTTTCCAATCACCATAAATCTTTGGCGAGTGAATTCTTTGCTCATACCGAAATGTTCAGAAATTTTTGTACATGACCACCCCAGAACATCATGAAGCCTGATCAGTTCTTCATTCGTTATATGTTCTGTTTTTCTCCACTTCCTTGCTCCTTGAGAGACAGTCCTGGTGCCTCGCCCAGAGGACTGTAGACGTTTCTTAACAAATCCCTCGCTCATACCAAGCGTCCGCGCTGTGACGGCGATACTCAGTCCCTGGTTCCAATACAATTCAATAACTTGGCCATCAGAAATATTATGTCTGATCGCAACACTAGCTGGTCTAATTTTAATGCCCAGTTCTTTTAAATGACGTTTGATAACACGGTCGCTAACACCCAATAAGATGGCACATTCTTTTTGAGTTTTTTCTTGATCAACATACAGATTGATCAATTTTTCTTTATCTAGGTCAATTGCTTTCATCAATACATTATACGTATTGTAGGGATGGTTTGTGTGCAAAAAATCAGAAAAATCTATAAAAATCTATAAAAAAAGAGCGGGAGATAATCTCCCGCTCTCGTAAGTCTTTATGGGACAATAACTTAAAAGCTGCCCAAAAGTATGCGTCTGCCATCGAGCACGCCAAAGCCATGCTCCTGCCATGCGTAAAATCCTGCTCTCCGACGCCTGTGAAGCGTATCGTCTTCAAAGATAGACAGTTGCTCCTTGACTGGCATAACGAAGGAATCATTCTCCTGTAGGTCGAGGCCCACGACAATCTCTTCGTCTGATGCACCCATCGACAGACCCAGTGTGTCAAAGAAATCCTGGAATTCCTGACCTACGCCAAGCTCTGTGTAAGAGTGTAGTCTGACGCCATAGATACCCGCTAATGGACCAGTTGTAGTCCCTCTACCGGTATCGTCGCCTGCTAGGAAGATCTCACGAAGAGTGAAATCGTCCACACCATCATTGGCCCCGTCCCAATCCCGAATGTCTTCGAGAGCTTCTGGGCTCAAATATATGTCAGTAAGCTGACCACGATTCTGCGTTGCACTATTTCCGCCAGCAAGTCTTGTCATGGTTGTCTTCATGAGACTAACTAGCCTCTTGGTGAATTGACCAGCAGTTGCATTTCCGTCAAACGTCAACGGAGCGCCACCATTAAAGTCAGTCCTACCCGCACCAGCAGATATAATGGCATGCCAACCATCAGTATTGATTTTTCGAACAAAACCGGCTTCCATTACCTCCATGGCTCGTGCTACGATGTTCCATCGTGCCTGCCGAGCGTACTTTAGAGGCCAGTCAATTGCATTGGCAATATCAAACGTGTTGACAGTTACCGTATCTCCAACGATAGCTCTCGTTGGAATTGCGCCCTCTGATGGAACTACATAAGCGATATAATCGTCTACATTGTCACCAGTGTAAAAATCAATGGGATACTCAGCAGTTGCACTAGGATCTAGTACTTCGGCAGCATAGATTCCGTCCAGAATGTCTCCATTCAAAAGGGCGGAACGTAATGGAATCTGTAGTGCTTGTGCCAAAGATCTCATGGCGCTTCTTGACACAGCCACATCGTTCGACGCAGTTCTCCTTAGGAGATCTATTTGCTCCGGACTAGGCTGTACAACATTCTTCTTACGACTCATCCTTTTCACCCCCTTAAATGTCAATAGAAACTCTTGCAAAGCTATCTGCATCTACGGTTGTCTCGAATCTACCAATTGCGACAACCCCACTGTTCGCTTGAGTAGTGGATATCAAACCACTAGCACCAAGCCATGCAGTACCTCCAACGGTAGGTGTACCAGTAATCTGGTCTGTCACCAACCAACCCTTACGCACCAATGTAACCTTTTCTCCCGGACGAACTTCTAGACTAGCGAAATTCTTGAAGTCCCTAGTGGCGCTAAGTGGAGGATTAACATCCTGCAACAGCACGCCCTTTGGAACTGCACCGGAAGGATCGGCAACATAAGAAACAACATTACCACTGGGGTCCATAGCAACACCGGACCCGGACTGGACAAAACTAGCTACCCCACCCTTTTCCTTGGTGTCTTGGGTACCATCATTAATCCAGTAATTCATAATATCAGTAGCCTCAAAATGGTCTCTGTCTGGCTTTAAAGCCATGCCTATTCACCTCCCTCATCTGTTTTGTGTCTATTCCCCGTCAGTGTATGAGCCAACGCCAATGCGTTCTCATCATCACCGGACTCCTGATCTCCCGCAACATTCATGTCGGCCTCATCCTTAGCTTTGACGTCATTTAGATTGGCCTGAGCTTCTGAACCAGCATCGCCCTTGTTGGCGTCGCCACCCTCATCGTCGTCAGAGCCATCTGCGTCTTTTTCGGATTTTACTTGACCAGCATACTGAACAACTATCTCGAAGGTTTCGTCGGACATTTCAGCCAAGTCAGCCAATGTTTTCTCCTTATCTTCGATGTCTCTAACCTCAGAAAGCTTGGCAAGCCTTTCGTTAGCTGTAATTGATTTTTGGATTTTTTCTAGTTCAGCCTTCGACTTGTCTGCGTCAGAAACGGTCTCGTCAAGCTTCTTTTGTAGATCGACCTTTTCCTTCTGAACAGCTTCGGTCTGGCTTCGAGCCTCTGTTACCTGATCGGTAAGCTCATCAACCTTGGCCTGTAAAGCACCAACCTTAGTGTCAAGATCCTTATCTTTGATTTCGTCAAGCTGAGTTTGAATATCGCTATTCTCAGCCTTAGACTTCTCCAATTTATCCTCGGCGTCCTTTAGTTTGTTCTGAATTGCTTCAATTTCTTTTTGATCCATGCTGTCTACACCTCCCTTCGAGATATCTGTCAACGCTACTTCTTCGAACCCCTTGTTGGCAGCCGTCTTATTAGCCGCAACCTTTATTACTGATTCTGGATTGGCAGGCTCGGAAACAAACCCTTGACCGCCAAACACAAAATCCTTCAAAACCCTACCAACCTTATTTCCTTGAAATTCTCCAGTGCCATTGAATATTTTCAAGTGTTTGGTTAAAAAGGCAGTAGATTCATTTCTTTCAACTATCTTTGTCATCCCAGTGTCTTCGTCTATAAAGCCATAAGAAAAATCAGGGAACCAACACTCCATTGATACAAACATTTCCCCATCATTTGCTTTCGATAAGATATCTTCAATAAGATCTTTTCGTGCTGGCAAGGCTTTATACAAAACACCGGCTACTTCGACATCAAATTCTTCCGGTATACTGTCGTTTTCATCAAGGGTTATCTTGTGTCCAAATTTATCTATTGCGTGACTTTCAACTATATGACCAAGAATAACGCTGTCGTTGTGCATATGATTCATTGGCTTGTGTTTGGCCGACCCTCTAGCGGCCCACAACTCTGCCGGGATAAATATGTCGTCGTTGAGATTCCAGCCTACACTTGCGAGAATAGAAACTATGAGAGCTAAATCCGGCTGATCCTCCCCAATGAGATCCTCTATGGTTGACATATTTGCGGACGTATCTTTTAAAGAAGCGATCATTTTGTCGAAATTCGAGAAAGACGCCCTTTTGACTTTGGCGGTAATTGTGGCCACACCAAGACCATTGTCGCCGCAAAGGCTTTCGCTCAGACCGTCTCTTTTTTCAACGTCATAAATACGCACGCGAACCCTCCATCAATGGTTTATACACAAAAGATATTAAAAAAGTATGGATTTAAGATTTTTTCGGATAAATCGATGATCTTCGACCTTTTTTTCTTGCTGCCATAAATTCGCTTATGTCGTTACGCACGGCCATATCTCTCGGGTTCCCTTCAAAATCTCTAGAAGCCAAGCCCTTGTCGCTAGAAGCAAATATGGCCTCATCTTCTGGATCAGCTAGGAAGAATTCTCGCCTTTCTACTAAGCCATCTGCACTTGCCGTTTCCATGATATAGCTGACCTGTAGACGTTCATTCCCGTCAAAATCAATCCATTTATCAAATCGACAAGCTATCGGATTAATAATCTGTCCATCAACTGTCACAACGACTTGACGAGTATTTGTTTCTACGGAATAAGTTATGGTTGCCATCACTATCCTCCAATTAGGTATCGCACCTTAAACTTGCCCAGGTAGAAGCCGCAATTGAGCGTCGTTCGTTCAATTTAGCGGGTTCACCCAAAAGATCAGCATGACGAAGAAGGGTATCTTCAAAGCTCTTATTGAATATTTTGACCAGACTAGAATATTCAGCAGTAGATCTCTCGTTGATTAATTTCCTAGTCACTACATCGCCAAAACCAATTGTCGCCAAAACGGACATCTTGGCCCTCTCTAATTCCTTCGTCTGGCCTTTTCCTAAACCCCTCATATCTTTTGCGCCACAGGTCTTTAAATACAAGGGGTCCATAATTTTGTCTATTTTGGCCATAGCTACTTCAGCCACTACTTTATACACAGAAAGTGTTTTTTCCGTTCTGGTGTCTCTAGGAACGGTATCTGTACTGTTCGGCGGTCTCCCGGCTTCATTGTCTCCTGAGTCACGAGGCTGGTCCCCATTGGGATTATCCCCGCCCCCTTCGTCTGAACCACCGGGCGATGCGCCTTGCTTCATTCTTTCTAGCTCCATTTTAAATTCGTGCTGTAGTTCGAGTTGGGTAGTAGATCTGTAGTACGGATTGCTCTTTTCCAGAATCTTTGGATCATTGTCTCTGATTTTTTGCTCTTCTCTTATTCTCTGTAGTTCCGTCTCAAAGTCCAAGCCGAATATCTCATGTATTGCTCGATCCGAAATAATTCCACGATCTGCTAGTTGTATCAAAAGCTGTTTTTCTGCTGCCTCGTCTCGTAAGGACATGTTTTCAAAAGAAATTGTTGGGACAGTCTTAAATCCCATCGCATTAGCTACCATGGCTAGTTCGTTTTGTAGCCATCTAATACACTTTCCTCTGACGTACTGAAGTCTTTCTATGAGCGTTTTTAATTGAACAAAGGCAGTTTCAGCATTTCTTGTGGCCAAGTCCACACCACCCACAAGAGCTTCGGGAATTCCCAGACCCTTCATGATATCTCGGTTTACAGCCCGGTATTTTTCGTCCCCAAGGATTTTGTCGATTGGCGGGTATTCAACCTCCATGCTAATCATTGAATCCCAAACTATGTCCTTTTGTCCACCGCCAACGTTTTCTTGAAGAATACCCAGTAGGCGATCCACGGCAGCTTTTGTCGGAAGAATTTTTTCTTTGTGGTCTCCTAATTTCCATACTCTTGTTACGTTAATAACGCCATCAAGAGCGGCAAGATCAGCAAGCTTCATTTTTTCTTTGAGCATTATGTCTTCTAAGATGCCGTAAAGAAATGGTGTTCCCCAGTCTTCCCAATCGTCCTTTTGGTAATAATCCACATACATTTTGCTTGGATCAAGACCAACAAGAGTGTCATTTTTCTTGCTTTTCTTTACCGCGTCAACTACCTCTTGCGGCAACCTCTTAATCTCTTCTAGCTCAGCTTTATTTTTTCTTTTCTTCAGGATCGCGCGCCTAAGCTGGACAGGTATCCTTAGAGCTATTCTTTCTCCACCGAAAAACCGTCCAATTTCCCCACCTATCTTCTCCACAACCGATGCAGAAATAAAGGTGTATTGCCAGGGAATTTCTCCCTTTTTTGTTTTTTGGGTTTCTTTCCCAATCTTTTCTGGTTTTTCAGAAACCAACGCCTCTTCAACAGTTGGTAAACCAATTACTTCATCAGCAAAAAGATTGGCCTCTGCTTTAGACATCTCCTTGGCCATGGGCTTCGATATAAGAGCAGTTTTTCTTCTGACTACGGTGTTCCCGTCCCTAAGAAGCAATTTCATAAAATTGTGTGCTCTGTCAGGAATGTCTACTCTTCGAGCCCACGACTCATAGAATCTTTGTTGGGACTTAATTGGATGTTTAATTTCAAGACCCTCAGAAGCGAAATCAGCCATGAGATCAATAATATTGCGAATCATGCCGACTTTTTTGTATATGGCTTGACAAGTAGATATGATTGCTGCGTGACCAACTGGAAGTTCTTCTTCTGGCCTTTGGAGGGCTCTGTCGGCTTTGTTGAAGCCCGCTTGTTTGCGGACCCGGTCTGCTAGACTTCTTTCGCCCACACTAAATGGGAGAATTTTTGTCCTACCGCTTCTGATCACATTGTCTTCCGGAAGCTGATGTTCAGACAAATCAGGGGCGTTGTCTGCAAAGGATACGTACATAGAGTCTTCTTTTTTTGCCATTACAATCAATCCAATTGCTATCTAACAAGAGTCCGACTGTTTATACACCACCTATAATCGCTCCCCAGCCTGAGTTGCTCCGTAGGCGCCTTGATTTGGGCCTTTCCCCTGCATACTGGCAGCCCCAATCCCTCTATACATCTTGTCGTTGGCGTTTAATCCTTTGATACGATGGATATTCCCAGCAACATCCTCATAGTCAATGGAACTGTCATGGGTGACTTCATTGTCGAAAATGTACTTGTGAGCCAACAAGAGGCTAGTATACCTATCCTTCCTCAATCGACCCTTTCTTTGTCTACCTTCAACAGCCCCAGGCTGAACCACTGTCGGAGTATCAAACTTTTCCTTGCCAGTGGAAGTTTCACTCATATGTATGGTACATAATTCATTTTTCATCTCTTCTATATTTGACACATTTTCTTCGTATGTGTCGAAAGTTATGTCCATAGATGTTTCAGCTATTAAAGCACCCTGCATTTTAACAGTGTCAAATGCTGGAAATAATAAGCTTCGTGTCTCAAAATTCTTGTGAAGACACACATTAGCTTGCGCATTAAATTCACTGCTTTGTTTTACCAAATGAAGAATGTGCCTACCATCAACTTCTCCATCCGTTTCTTTTGGTTCATCTGGATCTATAACTTCGTAGATTGGGAAATCGTTGTTTTCAGCATCCAACAACTTCTTGTTTCTCAGCATCTCTGATATAGGATATCCACCACCCTGACTGTCCATTTCTATCCTCTCGGGGCCGAACAGCTTACATATTTCTCTTATCCTATGACAACAATACTCGTAGTAGTCTTTCTGTCCAACAAGACCTGCCGCTTTTCTTTTTTCAAATATACTCTTGTTAACAGCCCAACAATACACAACTCGATAATGGTTTTGTCTTACCTCAATTATTGATATAGCAAGATTGTCTCGTTCGGCAGCCGGATCGATACCCATCACATACTTGTTTCCTTTCACTCCCCTCATCAGTGGCGTAAAAACAACATCTCCATCTGGAGTAGCTATGGGTTTTCCAGGAGCGCAAGTGCATCCCTCTATCAAGCTTCTTGTAAAAAATCCATCCGAGTCTTTAATGAAAACTGCGCCGTATTCCATCAAATAGATACTATTTGGTAAAAGAGCTTTGGCGTGAGCTAGTTGTTTGAGATCAAGTAATCCCTCTGGCAGATGATTGCATGGAATTCTTATGACTGCATAGTCTTTAATACTAAAATTGTCAGGAATCATGTTTGCACCACCAAATATATTAGAAAGCTTTGTCCTATCTCCACCACTGTGAATGATTGCTTTCCATGTGTCGAATTTTTTTGCAAAATGGTTAAACTGGTAATAGGCTGTCCCAGAATAAATGATTTGATTGCCCTGAACTTTTTTGTCAGACATGCTTTGTATTACATCTGTTGGTATGCCAGCCTGTCTGAGTTTTCTTTCTATAGATTTCTTCTTGGCTTCGTCTACGGGAGTTTTTGTAGTAGCAGCAAAACCCCGAACAACAATATCAAAAACATCCTCTGGTATAGCAGCAAACTCATCAGCAATAACTACGGTTGCTCGGAATCCCCTGATCTTAGTATTGTGACTATAGAATCCATTGGCACAATATTCATGCCCATCTGGAACGTGGACATCAAAAGTTACACATTCCGAATCTTCTATCGACACAATTTCATCGTAGTAAATATCTGGATTAGCAAGGTCTCGAATGTTCTCAATTCGTTCATCGTCTAGGTGGCCATAAACTCTTAGAAAATTTTCTACCAATGGTCGACTTACAGACTTCTTGACTTTCAATCTCCCCGCACACACAGAAACACAATTTCCTGTGTTGTGTTGAGCCCTATTGTTTTCGGATATATCAATCATGTCTTCGAGAACGTCTGGGATAGAATCGCCCTGATCCATCCATCGTTTCTTCTTGTCAATACCATCTAGCAATTTTTCTTGTTTGCGCCTTAATCTAAATCCTATTTCGGTTGCGAAAATAAGCACGTCTTTGCCCGTGATTAACAACTCATAGCATTCTTCCCAATTCTCATCGCGTTTTCTCGAACCAACATGGGCGACTATTCCATAGTGTAATAAAATATACTGAAGTTGTCTCACTAGCTCTTTACTAGTATTGGTGAAGCCAACTGTAATTCCTGTGCCACCTTTGACACTTTGAACTTGAACATGGCCGTCTGTATCGAATAGTCCAGAAATGAAAGCGGAAGTTACTTCTCGGGAAGATTTGAGAATTGTGGATGGGAATTGTTTGTCTTTTGTTCTAATGTGATCTTGATTAATGCCGAATTTAGAAAATAAGCTTTTTCTTTGTGGTCTACTTGATAATATCCAATGCACTGGATCTGACGGTATTTGCCTTATGGGCACCAATTTTTTAACAGCAATGGCCAATTCTTCATCTTGTGTCGCAAATCCAATTCTGTCTGGAACTGCATAGCTTCCATCTCCAGCCAAAAGACCTAGGGCATAAGCTTCTTCGTCGGTAACTCCAACATCACCATCGTGCCATCTAACAGAACGATCCAACAATATTTTATCACCGACACGCACTTCGTCTATTCTTACCCACACAACTCGTTGATCTCGAACAATTTTCAATTTATGATTATAAGTACCCTCTATTTCAAACCCATGATGGGTTTTCATCTTTTTAGTTTCAGACTTTCCATTACAGTAAGATTCATCACTCATCCTAAATTGACCATTCCCCCAAATCTGCCTGCGTCTTTCTATAATAGTTTTTTCTACCTGATTTTTTGCTTGATCATCAGAAATGTAGCCAAAGCAATCATCGTAAGTCATTGTGGTATAAGGACTTAGGCAACCATCTCCCAAAGGCAGTGCATAGATAATACTGTCACCAATCGTGAAATAGCACAAATCAACATTCTGTCGCGGACCTGATCTTTTGCCAACACCAACGATATTCCGCAAAATGGGAGATCTATTCCATATTTGTTCTATGTAGCCAAAAACTAGCTTTGCTTGCCTAAGGCCCGCACCGACAATAACTATCTTAGACCCCTGATCTAGCAAAGCCCTGAGTATTGCATAAACGGCCAACATAAAACTTTTGCTACCACCACGAGACGCTATCAACATGGGGAATGTTGTTCTCCACAATAGCTGGAGTGTGGTAATCTGCATTGGAAACAAATCTATGTTCAATAATACTTTTGCTGTCCAGCCAATGTAACTAGGGTCTAGCATTTTTGAAACAATGTACCGATCAATAGTTTCGGTATTTTGTCTAATATCGCTAAACAGATGGTCTCTAATTTTTGGAACTCTATCTCTATTCGGAAATAGATATCCAAATTCTCCTTCGTCACCACCTATAATGCCATCTAGATATTTATTTGCAAGTACTTCAACCACGTAATATCCACCTGTCTTTTTCGTTCCTTACTACTTCTTCAAAAATCATTTGTGCGATACGCTTTCCGCATTGTCCAACCGGAAGAATATTGATCCCATATTTAACACCAAGAGACACAATCCACTTAAATAAAGCTTTACCTGGAACCCCTCTTGTGTATTGCGGTGGAGATAGATCGAAATGATCTGGAGTTATCTGAGATTCTATCATTATGTATGCATGCTTTATAGAAGACATTCTCTCCATTTCTTTTTCTATCCTATCTCTTTCTGATAAATTGGCCCACAATTCTGAAAATCCATACTTTCGTTCAATACTCAATATGTCTTCATACCCAGCCAAACTATAGTCGCCAGTGTCTAGTTTTCTACAAACAGTACCATCGCAATGCGGAGGATACTTTCTTTCAGGTGGATGCTTATCAAACATCCAACCATGACCCTCTTTTTCGCGAGTGTCTCTAACAACCAAATATCTAGGTAAGCAAAGCCTTGCCATAACTACTCCATAAACTGGTTGCCATCTATTTGGTTCAATTCTTCGACCTTATCCCAACAACACTTCTTGAATTTCTTTTCACTTCCACAGGGACATTTCCAATTCCTCTTCCATCTCGCTCTTTTCCTATGAATGGTGCTGGTTTTTGCAATAATAACTGGGCTGACAAGTTCTTTGATCCTAGAGAATTCGTTTGATGCAAGAGACATATCTTTCTCCCTTTTTTGCAGCCTGAACCTTTGGTTCTAAATCCCATATGTGTAAATTAGATATTCGCGATCCTTCACGAATACAACTCTCGACATCTTCGTCCATAAGAAGTTCACCAAATATTTGGCGCAATCTATTGAAGTAGGTATGATTTTCGGCAGCATCTGTTATGGATTCCATTAGCTTATCAAACTTATTGACACGTTCGTCCAAAAAATCTTCCATGTAGCCAACAAAACCAGAGGCGGTCTCGGCAACAAGAACATTCCCAGAAAACACCTCGTTGGCCAATTTCATATCTGTTATCTGTAATCCGCCACAAAGCTGAAGAGCAAACGATCTTTCATTCAAATATCCTTGCGTCTCAATCTGAGTTGTTCTGTGGAAATTCGGACATATTGTTGATGAAGCATAGATATCGCATAAATCTTTATCATCTACAAAAGATCCATTACTTTTGATACCAAATTTTCCAAAATTATAGTCGCCAACCATATTGTACTTAAAACACCTGAATGACAAACGCTTCAATACAGGCAAAATAAATGATTCAATTCGATCCTCTTTGTGGGCCAAACTACCAACAAAGGAAAACGCATATCTTCTATTTAAATCATTAGGGATAGAACAGAATATGTCACCAGCATATCTAACGTGACACAGTTTTACTCCAACATCTATCCATTCTGAAAAATACTTATCCCATAAATTCTTCTCTACCGTCGTGTGAACCAATTTGTGATTAAGGGAGTTTACCGTGTCTATGTCAAACGAGTCAGCCACATGATACATATCATCAACATATAGACCACTACCGTTGCACGGTAACGCCTCAACCACAACCTTGATTCGTTTCTCATTAATGTACTCTATGGGTAGCTGACTCATTCCATATTTACATGATGTAAAAATCATGTCAATGTTATGTTCATCAATGATCTCAATTGTCTGAGTTTTTATTTTAGGATCGTGTATGATAACCTTCCACCCAATATGTCTCAATACTTTTTCGTAACCAAAAGCAATATTCATTGATTCTCTATCGGGTTTGCATATGTATAGAGCAGACTTCATTAACTTCCCTCCATATTAACACTTTCGTGATCTGTAATGACTGTGTCTATTTCTCCATCAGGAAATTTAACCTCACTTCTGAATTGGTGAAGATTGTCTTCAGCAGCAAGTCTTGTAAGTTCAGCATATTTACCATGCTTTTCTCTTTCTGACTCTAGATGCTGTATTGAAGTAACCAAATTCATGAATGTCTCCTTGCCCCCAGCTATTTGCTCAAACCTGTTTTTGCGAGTGGCATTAAGTTTATTTTCTATCCTGTCTCTTTCCGTACACAACTTATCGTATCTAGAATGTGTTTTCTCAAGAGCGGTCCTTTTGTCTGACAATATCTGAATTTTTTGTACTTGCTCTTGCCTTGTTTCCCTAGTAGAGTCTTCTACTATTGTATTTTGCTGAAACCAAACGTTCAGCCCTATAATTTCTTGGTCTATATCCCTCATTGCTATAATTTGTCTTGTAATAAAAATTCTGTGTTTCAAGAAATCGTCAATTTGGAAAAACTCACTAGTAACAATATCTTCGAATTGACAACATATGCGACCATATTCCTCAATGTATATCACAATTTCTTCAACACTCAGTTGTTTTTGCAATACTCCATAAAGATGGCTTGTTTTGAAATTTTCTATAAACCATAAAGCCTGTTCATCTTTTGGTATTCCAGGAGGCGGGACAGACAAAGGGGGGCGGGTGTCTATGGAAATCTCTACAGCCTTTTTAGCAACAGCAGTTTTCTTTACACCCGTCAACTGTATCCGCAGTCTTCTTATCGTAGAGATAGACCATTTGTAATTGAATTCGTCAGCCAGTAACTGTCTGATCTTCTTGTCAGTGTGTTCAAGATCAATGTAGTTCCTGAATTTAGCCAGTGCTTGTTGGTCGTTCATCAAGGATCTGTTATTCATCATCCAACTCCTGTAGTATGCGAGCGACTTCCTCCTGAAGATACATCTCTATCCCCTTTCTGACTTTATTTCCGCCAATGATACTCTCGAATGGATCTATCAATTCTGAGGGGAGTTTGGACAAAATTAGATGGATAGTTTCTTTTGCCAAAAGAGATGATACTGGGTCGTTGTAATTCGCTCCCGACCCTAGTATTTTTTCAATATTATTTGCGTCACATATATCTAAGGGGAGGGCGTTAACCAAATCCATTCTGGTCCTAGAATTTCCAAACTTAGGTACGGTCTTATTTTCCGGCCTAAAATACTTGTCTCTCATCAGGTTTTTAATGCGATTTGTAACGTGATTATTTAGGAAGTGTTCTATTCGTTTCTCAATAGATATATCGCCAGAAGCCTTGTCAGGATCATATCTGCCTAGAGCTTGCAGACAGAATACCCAGACTTCTTGCTCTATATCAACGCCTTCGTAATACGCAAACTTTTGGGTCTTTCTGGTTTTGGCTATTTTGGCTATTATTGGATCAGCTATTCTGAGTAGCTCGTCCTTTGTCATCATTTTCCTCCAACGCCTTTTTCAGTATCGCCGTGGCTTGGTGTTCGTCCGGATCTGGTACATCTAAATCCGACTGAGCGATGGCATTGGCTTTTGCGCTTCCCTGGACCCTTAGTCCGCACTTAATTTCTATTGCATCTTTTTTCATACCAAAACCTTATACACAATTATCGGACTCTTTACATATATAATAGGTTCTAACCCCTATTTTTGTCCATTTAAAGTAAAAAAAACACAAAAAATCTGTTTGATCGTATATTAGTAGGGAGAAAAGAAGGTCTGATGATAAAAAGAAGAAATAGTAAAACAAAGGTTCAGATATGATACAGTTGATGCACAGGAGATTCGAAGACGTCTATGGAGAACTAGACAACCTTGACAAAGAAATAAAGCTTTGCTTTCTTGACCCCCCAGACAACGAAGGAAGAGAATATGATGGCTACGACGACAATCTCGACAAATCAGATTACGTGCAATTACTAAGAGAGTGGATAGACATAGCCTGTAGGGTCACGTATGGACCCGTATTCGTTAGCGTAGCAGAAAGGTGGATTCCTGACGTAGAACAAGGTATAAGAGAGATGAGGATTCCTCTAATACAACGCCTTTGGTGGAAGTACAATTTTGGCCAAGCACAAGAAAAACAACAGAAGTATGCATTGTGCGTCAGGCCGATCTATTGGTTAAATAAACATATCATATATCCAGACGCGATAAGGATAGAATCGGTAAGACAAAAAATGGGTGACAAGAGAGCGGCTGAAAAGGGTAAGATACCTCCAAATGTTTGGGAATTTTCACGGGTATGTGGAACATTCCATGAAAAAAAGAAGTGGCACAAAACCCAACATCCACAAGCGCTCATGGAAAGAATAATTCTGGGACATTCAAAACCTGGAGATCTTGTTTTAGATGGATTTATTGGTTCTGGCACAACCGCATATGCATGTCAGAAATTGGGGAGGGATTGTATTGGTATTGACACCAGTCAATTTTACTTGGACAAAATACGGGAGCATTTAAATGAAAAAAACTAACACGATATGTGATGGATGTGGTCACATTATGTCTGATAACTTATCAAAATATTATCTACGCAATCTAGATCTATGTTCAGCATGTACCAATTTTGCAGTAACAGGATATCTGAAAAGTAGAAATAAGCCTTTGAGAACGAAATGCGAACAATGTGGGGGCAAAGGTGTTTGCCGCGTGAAGGACAAAGAAGCTACGTCGGACCAAGCGACTTGCGGAGAAAATCGTATTCAATATAAGACGGTAGTGTGTACAGAGTGTGTTTTTTAAGGGGATGAAAATGAGATTCAATGAACAAACATTTGCGCAGTTAATGGAATTGGATACACAAAGTATGGCAGAGTTGGTAAACACTGTTTCTCTAGCGGCGGTACACAAACCAGAAAGTGTGGCTGGGAAGGCACTTTTTTCTTCCCTCTTGATGGATCGCGCAATAGAAATATTGGAATCTATTGGCTGCGAAATAACGATACGTATAGACCACAATGATTGGGAACAATCTGTTCGGCACGGAAATGTGAAAAGTAACACGTAACTGGAGGAAAAATGGCGAGACATTATAAAGAGGATATAGATAGGTTCTTCGATTATAGTTGTTATGCACCAGCTAGATATTTATATTTAGGGTCAATCAATACGGGGGATGCAGAAAACGAAGGGTGGGAATCTGGAACTGATAGTGAAATGGCTGAATATGTCATAAAGGGCATAACGTATCTTGAGTCTGTATCCCCAAGACCCATAACAATTTTTGCAAATAATCTTGGGGGATCATGGGAACATGGTATGGCAATTTACGATATCATTAGAGCAAGCAGATGTCCTATCACCATGGTCGCGCTTGGCCATGCATGTTCTATGGGATCAATTATCCTTCAAGCGGCAGACACTAGAATCATTGCTCCACACTGTACTTTTATGATTCATGATGGCACCGAAGAACTTTCGGGCCATACTGGAAACGTAGAAAGATGGGCTAGACAAATACCCAAACTAAAGAAAAGAATGTACGAAATATATCGTGAAAGAATGATGGTTCAAACTCCTAAGATAACCATGAAGGCAATTGAAAAACTATGTGCTTTTGATACAATATACAATGCACAAGAAACGGTAGACGTAGGGTTGGCTGATTGGGTATTAGAACGTATAGATGAAATAAAAAGATATTCTGCAACAGGAGATAGTAATGATAAATGGAACCCAACTGAACCAACAGGTAAACACAGAATAAACGGAGAAGATTGATGGAAAGTTTTTGGCAAAACTACCAAATAACCAGTATCCAAATGGCGGTATATCCAAACATCGGGACAGATCTTCGATACCCAATCCTGGGTCTAATTGGAGAATGTGGCGAAATAGCCAATCAGGTCAAAAAAATTACCAGAGATGACAATGGAGAATTAACAGATTCAAGATCCAAAGCTATCTCCAAGGAAATAGGTGGAGCATTGTGGTATATATCTGCCATATGCCACACATCAAACCTCTCTATGGAAAACGTAGCCATAGAATCAACCGGTTTCACATTACACGGTCGCGACATATACGAAGAGGTAATAAAAATGCAGATTCCTCTTTCGGCAATCGCCCAAAACCTCAATATGAAAGATGCACTAATATTTGTTATGGGTCATTTAAGGAAGATATGCGAACATCTACATGTAAATATTATTAATGTGGCCTACGAAAATATGGAAATACTCGCTAGTAGACAAAAACGGAACACAATACATGGAGATGGCGACAATAGATAAAATGGTGTATTAATATATGGGGAGGTGGAATAAATGCCTAAAAAGTCCAGGGAGATGCCAGAAAAAGTTAAGATATTTTGCAACTTGCTTTGGGCTAGTTTCCCAGGATATTATATCGTCAAATTTCTTTTCCACTCCAATACTGTATTTGTTTCCATAGTAATTAAATTTGAAAACCACAAAAAGCATATTAGACGGCAGTATTCACAAAAAATAATAGACTCCCACAAAGATCTATGGGGAATGGTACGGAAATGCAGTGTCGAAATAAAAAAGTCAATTAACAAAATAGAAGAGTGATTGTTATGCCAAGACCAAAAAGCGAGGTTGTGTGCAGTGTATGCAAAACAACATTCGAGAAAGAAAACAGGCGCATAAAACAATCTGAGAAACATGGCCAAAAACATACGTGTAGCAAAAAATGCTCATCTGAACTAAGCAACGTAAAGCGAATATCTGCGCCAATCACGAAAAATGCTCAACAAACTAGAAGAGACCGACAAAAATTTCCTGAGCGAGATAGGGCGCGATATCTTGTTCGTCAGGCGATAAAGACAGGAAAATTGGTCAGGCCAAAAGAATGCGATTATTGTCTACAACCTAAATCCGTAGATGCCCATCACCCAGAACACAGTGAGCCGTTCCTTTTGGTCTGGTTGTGCGAGCCGTGCCACAAAATCTTCGACAAGCACAAGTTTTTTGGATATGAAAAAGACTACTCTGAACAAGTTGGGTATGAGAATGATAGCAAGTGATCAATTTAATCGAACAAAAATTCGGGAGACTAAAAGTCATAGAACAAGCTGGGCTAGACAAATGGAAACACACCCTGTGGTTGTGTAAGTGCAGAACTCTACAGAATAGACTTGACATGTATCATTGGTCAATAGAAAGGGCTTTAATAACGCCTGTAAGAAAGAAAGTGAAATCAAATGACAAAACTCAGATATAAAGTGCAAAAGTCTGTCTTCAGATTCATTGGTGATATGAAATGGCACGGAATATTGCATCCATTTTGGATTACAATTAATGCCAAAACATTTCAACTCAAAGGAACTCATTACAGAGAGTTGGAAAAATTAATCCACCCAGGAGATATTATTATCCGAAGATTTGATGGATATGTTGATGCATTTTTGCTGCCCGGTTTCTGGAACCACGCAGGCATATATGTCGGCCAAAACGGGAACACAAGTCATCAAGTCATACACGCCATAAGCGACGGAGTTGTGGCTTGTGATCTGATAGACTTCATGAGAACAGATCATATGATCGTATTGAGACCACCATCCGACATGGTAGAAGAAGCTATCAGTAGGGCCATGGGTATAGTTGGTGAAGAATACGATTTTGAATTCGACTTTAAAGGTCATTCAAAGTTTAGTTGTACTGAAGTGATAGACTTCTGCTATCCGCACCTAATACAGCTAAGAAAAAGATTTGGTAAAATGACAATAGTCGCAGACGACATAGTGGCGTGTGATAAGTTTACGAAGGTTTGGAAATCTGGGGAACAGGCACGACGAAGAAATGAGGTTGAAGATATCTAAGTATATGACAAAGAAGGTAATGGCAGGGGCCGTAGCTATTCTGCTTGGCCTAGGGATTCTATTGGGAGATAAGGCAAGGCTCAGTCACTATATGGATCAGGCGACACACTACATTTCCCAATACATCGGGGACGCAGAAGAAGAAGGTAATCCAGAGTAATCCCCCTTATTCGTTAGCATTGAACACCTCTTCTTCCGGAACCTCTAGTTCGTCGGTTCTTCTGGTGTTGGTTTTGTCTCCACCGAAAGGAAGTCTGAAGTCCTTCATCAGATCCGCTTTGGACAATGTCGCGATCTCTATTTGTCCGTCGGGCATGTAAACAACATTGACAAAGTCTTTAGCACATACATACCCGCAATACGCTTCAATATTAACCCCAAGAGAATTCAACCATCCAGGCAATAATGCTATTGCCTCACACTCGTACATGATGGCGCTTAAATCATTTTTGATACATTCAGCAAACGATTTACCGGTATCGTTTTGTTCCGCAGGATTCCATACGGTCAAACCTCTTTTTCTAAGAAGGTTGGCAACTCTGATAAGTTCCTCTTTGTTGCCATTCTTGTGTCCTCTCATGGGACCAGCTAGATAAAAATCGTGCATCAACGCCCCCTATTTTTTGAATAACTACAGTCTCGACATACGGTTGGACCAGCAATGCTCATTTTTTGAACCGGCTTTTGGCACAAATGACATAAAAATGTTGGATCAAAAAAATCACACAGCTCTCTTAGAATCCTCGCCCTAACGGGAAAATGTTCGGCATAAGTGTCATCGTGGAAGCACCCGCAGTGAGGGCAAACTTCCCCAAGATCCATTTTTTATCAATCCACATATCAACCAAAATCTATCCCATAAACAGCTATCTCATACAACCAATAAGCAATCAACAAAAGATATAAGACAAGAGTTGTTGTTATCCCATAATCAATAAGTATTTTTTCACGACCCCTAGCCCCACTTGCCAATAAACACATAAATATTCCGGGAACAGTAACCATTGTCATTTTTAGCCAAATGAATGTTGTTGGACCAAAGTTTTCGAGAACCCAATTAAAAATAGGGTTCATTTCTCGAAAATTCTTAGCCGGGATAGCCCAAAACGTCAGAAGGTCATCTACCAAAGATAGTAGACAAACAGACATGATTATGGAATAACATGTTTTCTTTTTGTATGACACAGATTTCTTGTCCTGCCGACTTATAGTTGAAAGCTATTCTAGAACGATCCACTCCATCGTCTTACAGTCTAGCCTAAACTTACCGTATGATAATGCAGGCATTGATTCTGCTACAGAAAGAGCCTCTTCCCTATTCTTTGATGCAGACAAAATTAGCCCAATGAGTCTGTTTAGATGAGAAGACCCTATCGGACGTCTATTCATACCCCGCCTTATTCTATTGCCCAGAACATCCTGTAGCCGATCCGTGAACTCATCTGCCTGGAAGGACACCATTATCCACCTTCTCCTTCAGACAAACAGCAATTACGCCTTCTTTCCAACACACTTCCTCAAAACCATTATCAAAGAATATCTTTGTCCACCATTTTTGAGGCTTGATTATTTGCATTTTCCAAATGTCCGGACCACTAACCGCCCTATGTAGGCCCTGAGTAGTAACACCACAGAAGAACAGGCTGTGAGAACAGATCCTTGCAATGTCTTTTACCCACCGCCCAATTTGTTCTTCGTCGTGCGAATACTGCAAGCTGTTGGCGTAAATTATATCATACTCACCAGGAGACATCTCGGGCAATGCAGTATCATGGTCTGCCTGCCAGATTCGCTCCCTCATTGACTCCAGCAAATGGTCGTTAGCGTAGTTACTAGGCTCGTACCCCTCACACTCTACACCATGATCTACCAACTCTTCCATAAAGTGACCCATGGCGCATCCGGCATCAAGAAAAAACTGCTTTCTAAGCCAGTCGGCCATAGGCTTGCCGAAGACATTCTTGTAGATCCACGCTATGGCGTCAAATTTTAGAACATGAGTTAGTAGTGAATCGTGGTAGGACTGACCATTGCAGTAGTTGTCAAATTGTTCCTGTTCGAAAATCACAACTTAAATGTCTTACCCATACTGGGATGTCTGTTAACTTCACGAATAATGTAAGCCCTCAGATAAGCCTCTATCTTTTCTAAAGCATCCTTTGAAACCCGTGTAATAGGCATGCCGGGGCGCATACTCTCGAATTTTGCCAGGATGAATTTCTTAGTTGCTTTTTGATTCAGTATAGTACTCATGATTATGGTTCATCCTTTATTTCTTGGTCAAGCTGTCTTAGGTCTGAAGACATATACCCAGCGTCTCTTTGGTCATCCTGAATTTTTTCTGTCATCATTTGACGCCTTTGAATCATGGCGTTTTTTCGAACACCATATAAAGTGGATAAATGTACAAAAGAACCGCCCACTCTAACTAATCCGGTTGTTTCAAAATCGCTCGCAAAGCCCTGTATCGTAAGACCCGAAGATAAGTTTTTCGCATCCCACAAGACGTCATTGACCCCAGGAGAATGGCCGTCGGCAGTCAAATTGGCGACCCTACCTCTCTTGGATTCGAAATTAGGCATTACTTTCCTCGGCCACTTCTTGTGTTTTTTCTTCTGTCGTGCTGAGTCTTTCAAGATTGTCTACTGCAAAAAATTCTGGCCTATCCTTGCTTGGACGGCCTCGACCAAGGTTCAACTGACACAACCCCTCACTAGAAACATTCTTGACAATAGCAATCTTGCCTACCAACCGACCACACTGTTCGCAGCGAGTAATTCTTACTCTATCACCCTTGGTTATTACCATCCAACATCTCCTTGTTTAATAGGACACTAACTCGTGAACTTTCCAACTATAATACGCCAGTCAAGACAATAAGTCCAGTTTTTTTCGAATTATTCCATCCCAATGAAAAAAAACAAAACAAATACCAAAATTGCAGCAAGGGTGTAATACACCCATTTACGAGTTAAGGCCCACAACAAAATATACGACAAGATCACCGAAACTAGCCATAACTTAAACATAGGGGTATAACGAACCCCCAGAAAACAAAGGGCCACGCCACAAAAAAGGCCGATACAACTATGAGCAACCAGAAAGCACAATTTTTCATACCTTCCTCCCTATGTATAATAATACGCACGCACTAAATAAATTTCCATTTATTTCTACAAAAATAATTCAGTAGATCGTATTATAGTACAGAATGTTAACGATACTAACACAACACACAGGCAAGATCGCACTAAGCTGCCCAAAATGCGAGGAATCCATAACTATGCTTTTGATAAGTGGAGTCCTTCCTTCCAACCATAGATGTCCAAGCTGTAGTTTCCAAAGCGATCTTACCCCAATTTTTGTCATAAATAACGAAAGGCTAAGGATAGCCTTTCCCAAAAACCACATAAATCAAATACTCATGTTCCTTCTTAATCAAGGAGTAATTGATCTGGCGGAAGATGTGGAGTTTGACTAGCCAACCAACCCTCCACAATATAATACGCACGGACAAGGTAGATTTTCAATAATTCTGGAGAAAAACATGCCATGTATGGGACCGGAACAGCCAAACGACAACGACGTAAACGAATTGTGGGGGAAGTTTATGCTTCTGATTACCAAAAATGGGTTGCTGAAAACTCCGAATGAAGAATTGTCCCTGCCTATGTTGAAAAGCAGGACTAATGCGAAATATAAACTAAGATACGCGGTGAAAGATCTTTTGTGGCAGGATGCTTGCGAGAACTTCTAAGGGGCCGCAAGCGTCCCCAATAAAAAAACCCGCCCATAATGCGCGTGACCCTTTCGGGAGAGAGGCGCGGCGGGTGTGTTGCAAAAGTAAACGTATAAGCCGCCAATAGAATTAACGCTTAATTTCCACCATAAGTTCGTGGAGTGCTTCTGGTAAACAGGCTTGAATATCATCTACATAAATCGTAAATCTCTGATCTTTACGTACTCGCTTCTTGGATAATTCACGCACCTTTGTCCACAATCTTGATTCAATAGAACTAAATAGTTCTAGTCCATCTTTAGTAAACAAAAATTCAGGCATCAAACATATCCTTCACGACTTTTGTGTGCCCCGAACGGAGAATCTAAAGAATCGTAGTCCGACCCTACTCCAACATTATATGTGAGCATTAAACCCCTTCTCATTGGCCATTCAACACATAGGGACTCCCACCCCGGTGTGACTTCGCCAACTCTCACCATAACAAGAAACAAGCCTGCGAACATCTTATCAAGCTTTCTAAGGCCCGTGGTTCTAAGGCCCATCGCTTCGCGGAACTCACAGATTTGCTCATCTGCATATTCTTTTGTAAATTTAACATCATCTTGTGATTTGGAGTACACTTCAAATCTCACTGTTTTGTAGGATAGAAACTGGCGTCGAACTCTCGTTCCACTTCGAACACACCAAGGGATTCGTCGTCCATTGAGAATATCTCAATCATTAATGGCCAATTGTCATGAACCCCATCGCAGTTGTCATGATGGTATTCTGCGGCTTCGGCAGCTATCATATCTAGGTGATGATCTATCATATCTAGGTGATGATGTTGATCTCCCTCCCATGGGTAATCAAACTCTCTGGCGTGAATCATAGATTCACCTACGACTATATATTTAAAGGTTGTCATTCTTCTTTTTCCACTGTTTTCTTTAATGTCTCAAACTGTTTGAAAAAGAAAATCGCGTCCCGGTGCGCTTCCTTGAGAGAATTCTTTTGCCCACCAGTTGGACGCATAGCTCTGCCGACGGCGTAGAGGGAAAGTACGACCTTTTCGTAAGGTGATTCTATATCAACTGCTGTACACATATCATTTTGCCTTTCAT
>SDBT01001394.1_pt1 | contig 42423 bp, 41 predicted proteins | sample 2277101 | NCBI WGS metagenome assembly SDBT01 (sample SAMN10404973, study PRJNA504765) | marine sediment metagenome | isolation source: marine sediment core GS10_PC15, 103 cmbsf | place: Arctic Ocean: Southern Knipovich Ridge | collected 2010 | reverse complement strand
AAAGCTTTTACCCAGAGCACCACTAAGCAGGCTAACTAAAAAGAGTATAAGGATGACAAGCAGAATCCCAACCAGAACCGGGAATGAAAACCCTAGAAAGCCTCGCTTAGGCACTAGTCATTCTCCTTGTCTTGTTTGTTACTCATGAGAGGCAGAAGCATCCGGTAAACACCATAAAAGGCGATAACCAATCCAAGAAATAAGCCAACTATCATCCAGGTGGGTTCACTATTCAGCCTGGTATCAAGCCACCGACCAGCAACTACACCCAGCAGAATAGAACCACTAATGAAAAACCCCACCCCGACCAGCCTTAGCGCTACTACCCACCTAGGCATACCAACCTCAACATTCCTAACCGTGAGTAGCATATCAAATCTGCTGCCTCAGGTCAAGCTCGCCTGGTCGCTAAAAAGCCCCAGAACTAAGCATAGCCCAGGGCTCTTTACCAATTCATAGACCAGATGGATAACTGCTATCTTCCTATAATGCCTCCAGTTCTTAACGCACCATTCTTACTCGTAACTAAAAAGGCGAGAAAAGTTCCCGTCAAAGTCCGCCAAGAAACAGTGCATATCCAGCACCTCGTCGGCTGTTAGCACATCGGCATTCCTGAATTTTCCCAGCTCGGCCTCAGTGAGGTCAGTAATAACCTCTGGTGCCTTTTCTTCCTTAATTGCGGCGGCCACCAAGCAACGCATGCGGCAAGCGGAACAGGCTACATCCAAAAACCATAAATCTTTCTGGTGGCCGAGGATTTTAATGTCACCTTTCCCATAGTGCTGCCCACAGACAGCGCACTTAACTGAAGACATCAACTTCTTGATAACACTGTCGTTGACCATTTCACTTCATAATCAGCGGCTGGGGAAGCTATTCGTGGTTTCTAAGTCCTGGTTCAGGACTTACGTTTATCAAAGTCCTCTAAATCAAGGGTATTTATGAAATCATAGAAAGCCGACATCTTCTTTAATTCCTCTTCGCTAGGCTTCTTATCCTTGCCAGCGGCGTCTCCCTTTTCCCCCTCTGTAGAGATAGGCTTGCCCGTCTCCTGGTCTAGAAGGATACCGGCTTTATCTAAAACTGCATCTTCAACATAAATTGGCACCTCCACCCTTACCGCCAACGCCAGCGCATCGCTAGGACGAGAGTCGACCTCCATCAGCCCCCCATCTACATTAAGAATTATCTTGGCGTAAAAGGTATCGTTCTTAAGTTCGTTGACGATGACAGAGTTGACCGTTGCCCCTAAGTTATCGATAACGGAGCATAACAAGTCATGAGTTAACGGTCTCGGCACAGTCACATCCTGTAATTTCACCGCTATGGCATCGGCTTCTGCCGGACCAATCCAAATCGGGAGGTAGCGCTCCGCCATCTTTTCTTTCAGAATCACTACCCGTTGATAATTCATCATACTGACCCTAATACTGTCAATAGTCATCTCTATCATGCCCACACCTCTTCTATTTCTCATCCAGCACCTTAATTCTACCCCACATCACCACCACTGTCAACCAAAAATAGGGGAATTATTTTAAGGCCTTAATATTGCAAGTTTAGCCTGGCTCTTAGCCAAACCGCCTGATTATGGTATAATGGATAAGTGGGCAAAGGCTTTGTCTAGTTCCTTTCTCCATAAAGGTAAAGCGTAAGGAGGTATAACTATGCGCCAGGATCAAAGGGCTATTGTTTGGTTTGATGAGGTCACCAAGAAGGACATACCTCTGGTTGGAGGTAAAGGCGCAAATCTGGGTGAAATGACCCACGCTCATATGCCCGTCCCCCCGGGCTTCATCGTAACCACTAACGCCTACTTTGACTTTCGGCAAAGGTCAAAGCTCACTGATAAAATCCGCAATCTCCTAAAGCCACTGGACCCTGACGATAGTAAGCAACTTCAACAAGTAGCCACCAAAATTAAGCAAATAATTCTAGATGCCCCCATGCCACCAGAGATAGCCCAAAAGATTGAGGAAGCCTATATCAAGATGGGCAGAGGCTTAGTCGCCGTCCGTTCCTCGGCTACCGCCGAAGACCTGCCTGATGCCTCCTTCGCCGGTCAGCAACGCACCTTCCTGAACATCCAAGGCGAGAAAGAGGTGGTAGCCGCTGTTCAAGGGTGTTGGGCATCACTCTTTGAACCACGGGCTATCTTCTACAGACAGCAGCAAGGCTTTGACCACCTCAAGGTTGGTCTTGCTGTCCCCGTTCAAAGAATGGCCCAGTCTGAAGCTTCCGGGGTTATGTTTACTTTAGAGCCAGAAACCAGTGATACCAGCAAGATTATTATTGATGCTGTCCTCGGGCTTGGTGAAACGATTGTCTCGGGAGATGTAACCCCCGACGCATATATTGTCACCAAAGATGAGCTAAAAATTAGTAGTAAGAAAATTAAGCGGCAAGAGTGGAAGCTGATAAGAAGGGAGGGTGGTAAAGGCGAGGAAGCAAATGTTAAAGTTGTCCTTACTCCTGAGGAGCAGGGACAGCAAAAAATAAGCGATGAGGATATTATTACTCTAGCCAAAATAGGGAAGCATTTAGAAGATTGGTATCAATTCCCCCAAGATATTGAGTGGGCAAAAGAGAATGGGGAAATATTCATCGTCCAAACTCGTCCGGTAACTAATATAGAGGAAGTGGCGAAAGCAGCGGCTGCGGTTGTGCCTGAAATTACCGCTCCGGTGTTGCTATCGGGAGCACCGGCCAGCCCGGGTATAGCCTCAGGTCCGGTTAAAACAGTGGCTGACCCCTCCCAAATAGACAACGTATTAGATGGTGATGTTCTGGTGACAGAAATGACAACCCCTGACTTTGTGCCGGCAATGAAGCGAGCAGCGGCTATTGTCACCGACCGCGGTGGTAGAACAGCTCACGCTGCTATCGTCAGCCGGGAGCTAGGTATCCCCTGTGTTGTCGGCGCCGAAAAGGCTACAGCTACCCTTAAAGATGGACGGGTGATTACCGTGAATGGGACTAGTGGAAAAGTCTATGAAGGCAAAGTGGAAATTGCCACAAAAGCGGAGACTAGAGCCAGGGTGCAGATAAAGACTAAGACCAAACTGCTGATAAACCTAGCTCAACCGGAGCTGGTTGACCGGGTAGCCTCTCGTGATGTGGATGGTATCGGTCTATTGCGAGCTGAATTCATGGTGGCTCAGATTGGTGAGCACCCCAGCTATATGATTAGCCAGAACCGAGGTAATGAATTTGTCAATAAGCTTGCCGAAGGAATAACTGCCTTTGCCAAGACATTCTACCCCCGCCAGGTAGTTTATAGAACCAATGATTTCAAGACCAATGAGTATCGAGCCCTTAAAGGCGGGGAAAAGTACGAAGAGCCGGAAGAGAATCCAATGCTCGGCTACAGAGGGGCTTCACGGTATATCATCGATGTTGAGACATTTAAGCTTGAGCTAACGGCTATAAAGAAAGTAAGAGAGAAATATAACAATCTATGGGTTATGCTTCCTTTCGTCCGTACTGTTGATGAGCTGGCTCGTACCATAAAAATTATGGAAGCTGAGGGTCTAAAACGCTCTGAAGATTTCAAGGTGTGGATGATGGTTGAAGTGCCCTCAAATATCTTCCTCCTGGAGAAGTTCATCGCTGTTGGTATTGATGGCATATCTATTGGCTCCAACGACCTCACCCAGCTTATTCTGGGGGTAGATAGAGATAGCGCCAAATTAGCCGATACATTCGATGAGCGGGATGAGGCAGTGATGGTGGCTCTGGAAAGGGCGATTAAAGTAGCCAAGTCGATGGGTATTACCTCCTCCATCTGTGGGCAGGCACCTTCGGTATATCCTGAGCTTACTGAAAAGCTGGTGGAGTGGGGTATTACCTCAGTTTCGGTAAGCCCGGACATGATTGACACAACCAGAGAGATAATTGCTAGAGCCGAAGCGAGATTGAACATTAAATGATTAGTCGTCTTAATATTCGCCAGATAACTGAAGAAAGAGAAGAAAGCCTTTCTCCCCATGCTGTAAAAAGTAGCCAATCAGGGGGCAGGCTCAGATACGAGGAGCCGTGCCCAATACGAACCGCCTTCCAGCGCGACCGAGACCGCATTATCCATTCCAAGGCATTTCGCCGTCTCAAGCACAAGACCCAGGTTTTCATCGCCCCTCTAGGTGACCATTATGTAACTCGACTTACCCATACCCTTGAGGTTGCCCAAATAGCCCGCACTATAGCTCGAGCGCTGAACCTCAATGAGGACCTTACTGAGGCGATTGCCTTAGGTCATGACCTGGGTCATACCCCTTTCGGTCATGTCGGTGAGGATGTTTTGAATGAGCTCTTTCACTCCGGCTTTAGACACAATGAGCAAAGTCTGCGAGTCGTTGACCTCTTGGAGAAAGACGGCCAGGGGCTCAATCTTACCTGGGAAGTGAGAGACGGCATCCTTAATCACTCTAAAACAAGGGTAGATATCCTGGGGCAAGACTGGGGGAAGATGAACACCCTTGAGGGTGAAGTATGCAAGATTGCCGATGCCACCGCCTACATCAACCATGATATTGGGGATGCGATAAGGGCCGGCATCATCACTGAGGACGATTTACCACTCTCCACTACTACCGTATTAGGTCGCTCCCATTCGGAACGCATCAATACCATGGTCAGCGATATTATTGTCTACTCCTGGGCAGTCAGGGGTGATGATGCCATACAGCGCCCGGCCATAGGTATGAGTCCCCGGATTCTGGGGGCAACAAATAATCTCCGTGAATTTCTTTTTGAGCGGGTTTATAACCGGCGCTCAGCCGAGGAGGAAGCCGACAGAGCTAGAGAGGTGATTTGCCTGTTATACAACTACTTCAATAAGCACGAGGACAGACTGCCACCAGAGTATCGTGCCTACAGTGATGAGACGGAACGGAGGGTGGTTGACTACATCGCCGGCATGACCGACCAATATGCGCTGAGAATGGCTGAAGAGCTTTCGTTAATCGGAGGTAGGGCTAAATAGCACTTAATTCCCCCTCCCCTTTGAAGGAGAGGGAGATTAAGGAGATATGGATAATAGGATTAACTAATGATAGCGCAAATAATATTTATAGCTTTCGGTGTAGCAATAGCTTCTTATTTAATCGGTGCTGTTTTAGCTTATTTATTACAGCTCTTAATTCTCGGTAGCGATGGAGTAAACCTATACGAATTCTTATTCAAGCCTTGGAAATAAGAGGGAGAGGTAGTAGTATAATATAAGTAGAATGAGCGTTATTGATGAGGTAAAACAGAGAACAGACATCGTTGAGGTCGTCAGCCAGTATGCTTCTCTAACCAAATCTGGACGAACCTTTAGGGCATTATGCCCGTTCCACAGCGAAAAGCACCCATCATTCTTTGTCTATCCGGAGCGGCAGAGCTGGCATTGCTTTGGTGCCTGTAATACTGGTGGCGATGTCCTTTCCTTTGTTATGAAAAAACAGGGCATTGACTTTGGGGAGTCGTTGCGTCTCCTTGCCGAAAAGGCAGGGGTTACTATCCCCTCAAGGTTTGAACGGGAAGCTCAGGGAGAGGAGAGGGAAAGGTTATATCAGATAAATGCGGCGGCCACCCAATATTTCCACAATTTACTACTCAACTCTCGGGCTGGGGAGAAGGCACGTGATTATCTAGCCAAGCGGGGTTTGTCAACCAAAATTATTAGTGACTTTCAGCTGGGCTTCAGCCTGAATAGCTGGGAAGCGCTAAAGCAGCATCTAGTGAAGAGGGACTATACTGAAAATGAACTGGTGACCGCCGGTCTAATAATTGAGGGTGAGGGAGGGGGAACGCATGACCGCTTCCGAAATAAATTGATGTTCCCCATACATGACATCAGAGGGCGCATCACCGGTTTCGGGGCAAGGGTGCTCGATGATTCACAACCCAAATACATCAACTCGCCACAGACACCAACCTTTGATAAGAGTAGTAGCCTATACGGCATAAACCTGGCTGTCGCCGCTATTAGAGAGCAAAACATGGCCGTGATTGTCGAGGGCTATATGGATGTTATCACCGCCCATCAGAATGGCTTCAACAATGTAGTTGCCTCTATGGGAACCTCGGTTACTGAGAAGCAGGTCAGCGCCCTAAAGAGGCTAACCAAAAATATAGCTCTAGCCCTTGATGCTGATGCTGCTGGGGAGGAGGCTATGCTACGGGCGGTAGACTATGAAAATACCCTCAACGCTGAGGTGAAGGTTATCATCCTGCCTAAAAGCAAAGACCCTGATGATGTTATCAGGGAAGATACTAAAACCTGGCAGAACTTACTGGAAAAGGCATTGCCAGTGATTGACTATACCTTCAATATGGTTACCTCTGAACTTGACCTGACTACAGCCAGGGATAAATCTTTAGCAGCAGAAAAGCTCTTGCCCATTATTGCTGGTATAAAGAACACCGTGCGCCAGGCCCACTACCTACAGAAGCTAGCTCGCCTAGTCAGGGTCAGTGAGCGTAATCTAGAAGCTACTCTGAGCAGAATGAGAGCTAGCCAGGGTAGACTGAAAACTAGAGAGCCACTGCCAGAAGCGGCGACTGGCGGTCTGCATCCACTCCTCTCCAGCCCTCGTGAAGAAAATTGCTTGGCTCTACTACTACAGTACCCAGAGCTTAAGGCTAGCGACGAGGGTCTTTCGCCTGAATATTTTGAAAATAGTGAAAACCGTGAAATTTTCATCGCCTGGCAGAAAGTTAATGACATACCCTCACTTAAGAAGGGACTTGATATTGCTATCCATGAGCACCTTGATTCTTTGGTAACCAAGGACTTGCTCGTTACCAGTCAGCAAAAGAGTGAGGAAATCTTTACTGACTGTGTCCTCCGGCTAAGAGAAGACTTCCTACGAAGTTTGGCAGTAAAAAGAGAGGAGGTATTAGCCTTAGCCGCAGAGGCAGGCGTCACAGCAGCTGAGCTAGCTAAACTTCAAGAGCCAGCGCGGGAGATCAGCATCCAGCTGGGGGAGGTTTTTACTCGAAGGAGCCAGAGGAGGTGAGGAATGGATTCAAAAAATAATGGAGATTCTACACGGTTGCCACCCCAAAATGAGAGCGATGACGAACAGTCACCAGATGAAGAGCTAAATGCTGAGTCTGAGTCAGAGAGGCCAGGTGCTCCGTACGCCTCCTCTCTTGAACCTGAGGAGGAAGTACCGGTTGAGGACATAACGGGACCGAATCAATTATGGCGTGAGGCAAGGCATCTTGAGGTGGAGAAACCTGAATCCCCAGCCGATTTGGACTCAGAAATACCCATAGAAGAACTGGGGACGCAAGAGATAGTAGACGACCCAGTTCGTATGTACCTTCATGAGATTGGTAGAGTTCATCTTCTCACCGCTAAGGATGAAAAGGTCTTAGCCAAAAAGATGGAGGAAGGTAAACGCATCGGTGAGATTAACCAAGACTGGATACAGAGATATGGAAGACCTCCTTCAGCAACAGAGACGATACTTACCATGCTCAAGGAACTGTGGCAGACCTCTGCTATCATTCATCTTCTCCAGAAACAGCTTAACTTGGAGCCTGCAGACAGCTTTGTAAAGACTATTTCCAATACTAAATTGCGCGATAGTATCGATGGTGAGATAAACCAGCAACTAATCCAGGCTATTGCTTATCAAATAGATAAGGCCCTGCCTGAAACAGAGCAACTTTTTATTAATTTGTCGCTAAATACCAGCCTGTTGCCAAAGGAAATCCTTGATGTTATCGGAGATAGCGTCTCCCTGGCTGAAATAGAGGAACTGGTGTCAAAGCCAGACTTCATTAATTCCATTCAAGTTTATGAAAGACAGCTTGAAGCTTATCTAGAGAATATTGAGACTGAGGCTAAAAAAGCACAAAAGCACCTCACTGAAGCCAACCTGCGCTTAGTAGTCAGCGTAGCCAAGAAACATATTGGACGAGGCATGTCACTCCTTGACCTTATTCAGGAGGGTAATATCGGGCTAATCAGAGCCGTGGAGAAATTCGATTACCATAAAGGTTATAAATTCAGTACCTACGCTACTTGGTGGATCCGTCAGGCTATTACCCGATCTATAGCTGACCAAGCTCGTACTATCCGCATCCCGGTTCATATGGTCGAGACCATTAACAAGCTACTAAGGATAAGTCGTCGCCTAGCCCAGGAATATGGACGAGAGCCTACCTCTGATGAAATCGGTAAAGAGATGGAACTGTCCGCAGATAAGGTCAGGGAGATAATCAAGGTATCACAATTGCCAATATCGCTGGAGTCACCTATGGGTGAAGAGGAAGACAGCCACTTGGGTGACTTTATTGAAGACCGTAATGCCCTACCACCGGTTGATGCCGCCACCAGGCAACTGCTCAAGGAGCAAATTGATGATGTACTGTCTACCCTTACCCCCCGTGAGCAGCGGGTGCTCCTCCTCAGGTTTGGTCTTGAAGATGGACGAAGCCGAACCCTAGAGGAAGTGGGCCGGGAGTTCAGTGTAACCAGAGAGCGAATCCGCCAAATTGAAGCCAAAGTGCTGCGCAAGCTACGCCACCCCAGCCGAAGCCGTAAATTAAAGGACTACCTAGAGTAAATATCAGATTACCCAAACATCCCCGTCATGCCCCGGGGTAGTTTACCTCTAATTCCCATCTTCATCAGCTTCTGCATTTGACGAAACTGGTTGAGGAGTTGATTAATATCCTGCGGTTTCGTCCCGCTACCTTGAGCAATACGATGTCGCCGGCGACCATCAACAATAGCCGGGTTATGCCTTTCTTCAGGGGTCATAGAAAGTATAATAGCCTCAATCTTCTTTAGCTGCTTCTCTTCCATCCCCTCAGGTAATTGTTTAGCCATCTGTGGCAGACCGGGTAGCATCTCCACCAGTTGAGCTATCGGTCCCATCTTCTTAACTGCCCCTAGCTGTGATAGGAAATCATCCAAATCAAAGCTGGCAGTTCGCACCTTCTTCTCTAGCTCCTCAGCCTGCTGCTTATCAAAGGTTGCCTCAGCCTTTTCAATAAAGGTAAGTATATCACCCATACCCAGGATGCGTGATGCCAAACGGTCGGGGTGGAAGGGTTCAAAGGCATCAACCTTCTCACCAATACCGATGAACTTGATGGGCACGCCGCTAACCCATCTGATAGAAAGAGCCGCCCCACCCCGAGCATCCCCATCCATCTTGGTTAGGATAAGCCCGGTCAGGTTTACTCTAGAATGAAACTCCTCAGCCGCCCGCACGGCATCCTGACCGGTCATAGCATCAACCACCAAAAGCACCTCAGCCGGCTTCAGCTCCCTTTCAACCTGAGCTAGCTCTGCCATCATGGTCTCATCAATATGTAGACGACCAGCAGTGTCAACTATAACCCAGTTAGCAACCAGTTCCTTAGCTTTGGCTAAAGCATGAGCACAAATATCTTTACTGGCAACACTAGGAGCTTCACTATAAACCGGGATGTCAAGCTGCTTACCCAAGGTGATTAACTGCTCTATAGCGGCTGGTCGGCGATTGTCAGCGGCCACCAGCAAAGGGGATTGCCCGGAATGCCTTAAGTGAAGGGCTAATTTAGCCGCGGTGGTCGTCTTACCACTGCCCTGTAGCCCCACCAGCATAACCACCGACGGCGGATGAGCCGACGCTACCAGGTGACTCTGCCCCTCACCAAATATAGCAATAAGCTCCCCGTTGACGATTTTGATTATTTGCTGGGCTGGGGTTAGGCTTTGTAATACTTCAGCACCAACCGACCGTTCCCGCACCTTGGCGGTAAAATCCTTCACCACCCTAAAATTTACATCAGCCTCCAGAAGTGCCAAACGCACCTGACGCAGGGCGTCATCAATATCCTTTTCAGTCAGTCGACCGCGGCTACTCAGCTTACGAAATATGCCGCTTAACCTATCACTAAGAATCTCAAACATAGCAGTTTCATTCTAATTGGGGAATGACCAAGCCGTCAAGTTAAAATTTCAGGGAGTGTTTATCAACTCTATTCCCTTTCATCTCCTTTCTGGCACGACATTTCACACAGTATGCTTGCATTGGGCTACCTCCTTTTTGGTATGACCAATAAACTACTCTTCCCGTAATGTCAATATCCAGCCCCGCTTATATTGAAGAGCGCTAGCCTTGACCTGACAGTTTTTCTTGTCTTACGTTATATAAGGTAGGGAAAGAGCTACTGTGATGACAGGAAAAGGAGGTAGAATAATGATAAGTATACAGGAGCGTAAGCTCGCATTGTTTAGCCAAGTTTGCCAAATAGAGAGGCTGCTTGACGACCTGAAACGGCTAGACCAGAAGGAGTCACAGGAAAACAGCTATACGGGCCGTAAGGCATATGCGGGCCTCATTGATCTGGCAGAAGGCTCCGATAGTAAGGGTAAATAAACACTATTTTGCAATCTAAACTTCGGCACCTTGTTGTAGTATACTTAAGGGGTAAGTCTATGTCATAGGTCATAAAACATGCGTGCTGAAGCAGGTAACGGAGAAAAAGAGGCGAGAAGAGCTAATGAGGCTAAACTTGCCAGCCTGTACGAGGAGTACTACGATAAGATTGCTCGCTATGCCTATGTCCGGATTGGCGATAGAACTGAAGCTGAGGATATTGCCGAAGAGGTCTTCTTGAAAGCTTTACAGTCTCTAAAATCATACGAAGAGCGTGGCATCCCGATGCAGGCTTGGCTATTCCGGATTGCCCATAATCTGGTCGTAGACCATTTGAGGAAAACGACAAAGCATAAAACGGTTCCCATTGATACTGTGCAGGTTGAAACTGATGAGAACCCGGTGACAACAGCCGAAAAGAATATCGAAGTTGAAAGGGTAACGAAGGCGATGAAGCAACTTACCAAGGAACAAAGAGAGGTATTAGGATTACGTTTCTTTGGTGGGTTAACCTCCAAAGAAACGGGAAGTATTTTGAACAAGCGTGATGGGACAGTACGCGAAATGCAGCGGGCAGCCATGGAAAAATTACGTAAGCTGCTGGTTACAGACTAATAGTCTTTGAGATGAGATACGAGAATGGTTAATAACTTTGACAGAATACTTGATGAATGTATAGACCGCATTAACCGCGACGAAAGTCTGCAAGCCTGTCTTGCGGATTATCCTGAGTATGCTGAGCAGCTTGAGCCATTACTTCGGGCTATGCTTCACACAAAGGAGACGTATTCATTTGCACCTTCAGCCAGTGCTAAAAGGGTAGCCAGGCAGCGTTTCAACACTGCCCTTGAAAAATCGGAGCAGAAACGAGAGGAAAAGCAACCGCTGTTTCCGTGGCTACTCGGTTGGTCAAAGGTATGGGTTACTGCAACCGTAGTTGTACTAATAGCCTTAATAGGTTACTTTGGACTACGGCCAGTGCTGTTCCCCGTAGGAATCGTTCCTCAGCCCGGCCCAGTTCCCATAACGCCCGGTCCTCAGCCTAGCCCAGAGGGCAACTTTGTCTTCTTGATAAGCGATGAAGTCAATGCCATCGGTGACTTTGAGAGCCTTAATGTGTCTATTTCAAAAATTGGTCTCCAGTTGGGAGGCGAGACTGGTCAGTGGATTGAGTTTGATCCAGAGATAGAAGTAGCCGACTTGACCCTCTTGGAGGGGGATAAAGCGCAAGAAATCTGGCGGGGTGATATCCCTGAAGGCCAGTATAACAAGGTGTTTATCCAGGTATCAGCTGTCAGCGGCGTACTAAAGGAGACCGGTGAGCTAGTGGATGTGAAACTGCCCAGCGAAAAAATACAAATATCAAAGGCATTTGAGGTTACGAGCAGCTCGGTGACAAGCTTTGTCTACGACCTAACAGTAGTCGCTGCTGGCAACTCTCAGAGCGGCATCAAATACATCCTCAAACCACAGGCGGGACAGAGTGGTGCCAACCAGAGCTTCGAAAAAATCAATGAGAAAGACGGAGACCAACGGCGCCAGGACCATGCTCCTTCGCTCCCCCAGCCAGAACGGAACCCACGCCAGTAACTTCCCAGGCATAAAGCCACACCAATACTGACACTTTTGCCTGGTTTCCGTTATATACTATAGAGATAAGATGACCTATTACGATGACAAAAGGAGGAAGACAAAAAAGATGAAGAAAGGCTTAGTCGTGACGACTATTCTAGCGCTGGTGGCGGTACTGGCCGCGGGTTGTACGGAACTTGCACCGGTGACGCCTGCGCCTACACAACCATCAGGCCCGGCACTATCAACCGGCACTATTGAGGTGCGGGTAACCGACGCGCCACCCGAATATGGCAATATAAAAAATATTTGGGTTACTGTCGTGGACTCAGAAGAAGAAGGAATAGCGGTTCATAGGGCCGCTGCCGACCAAGAAGACGAAGGTGAGTGGATAACCATCCCCATAAATGGAGAGAATCCTTTTGATTTGATCTTACTCGACAAAGAGGGTATAGACGCACTTCTGGGTGATGCCCAAGTAATAGCCGGCAAATACACTCAAATCAGGATGACAATCGAAGAAGTGACAGTCATTTTTGAGGGTGACACGGAAGAGGAGGATGATGATATAGAGAAGCTGGCGAAACTCCCCAGCGGGAAACTTAAGTTTATCCAGCCCTTTGAAGTGGCTGATGGCGAAACTACCATTATTCTAATAGATTTTCTTGCCGATAAATCTCTAACTGTTACCGGGAAAGGCGATGTGATTTTCAAACCCGTGATAAAATTGGTGGTATCTGGTAAAGAAAAACCAATCGAATTAGAATATAGTCTAGACACCAGCGGCGATGCCACCGCAGAGCAGTCTGATGAACAAGCGTATAGCGGGGAAGAATCGGTCCACCTGGAGACTACCGGGACGGGGGAGCCTGGAGACGAAGCCAGGATTGTAATCCCTCTACCTGAGGACACGACCTTGGGCGATATCGACTCAATCTCATGGTGGACCTATCTTGTAGAGGGTTACATCCCACACGTTGACCTTGAACTTGACCTTGATGCGGATTCCAATAGCCAAAATGATAAGCTCGTAGCAGAGGCTGCTCATCAGAACGATAACGACACAACTACATGGGATACGGATTATCGTGGTCAAGATGAAGGCTGGATCCACACCTTCCAGTGGGCTAGCGGTGTTTATACTTCATGGGCAAATTGGCTCACAGGTAGTCCGTCGCCTGTTACAACTGTAAATGATACAACGGCTATGTGGATGTTCGCGGCAGATGATGCCATATATAAACTCAATACGTTAGCCGACTTCAAAGACGGAATAGGTGATGTCGATGCGGACACAGTAGTTCTGGCAATAGAGGTTGAGATTGACAATTGGGTACTCCAAACTGAGGCCTACGTAGATGATATCGAAATCGTCATCGGCGGCGACACTTACACCATCGATCTCTAGTTACTGACTGAGCAGATTGAAGAGAGGCCAGACTGCAGGTCTCTCTTCAATCTGCTCTTACTTAGTGAGCCGCAGGCAGCCTCACGGCAGTTAAAATTAATGCCGAGTCCCCGGAAGGGAAATCGTAAGTAACTGGAATACCGTTCGTGCGATAGTGTAAACACGAACTGGCAGGTGATTCAATTGGAGGATGAGGAAGAACGCTCAAAAAAATAAAAGGAAAAGGGGAAGGAACATGGTTGCCAAGAATAAGGAAAATGGATTCCATGAATTATTTGAGCTGATGCTGGACAAGGAGGCTTCAGACCTACATTTGTGGGTACCGAGCCCACCGGTACTCCGTATCAACGGCGTGCTGACGCCGCTCAACGAATTGCCTCCCGTTACTCCTCAGTATGTTGAGACGGTATTTCAACATATTGCCACACCAGAACAAAAGAGCACTTTCCTAGAAGAACTGGAGCTGGATTTTGCCTACAGCATTCCTAACTTAGCTCGACTCCGGGTTAGTGCATTAAGACAAAGAGGAACGATTAGTCTTGCCTTCCGCTTGGTACCATGTAAAGTCCCATCTATTGATGACCTCGGACTACCGCAAATCTGCACAAAGCTTGTTCTTAAGCCAAGGGGACTTATCTTGGTCACCGGACCTACCAGTTGCGGCAAGTCCACTACCTTGGCTGCCATGATTAATTATCTGAACGAGAACGACGCTCGAACTATCATTACCATTGAAGACCCCATCGAGTACTTACACACCAACAAAAAATGCCTCATCGCCCAACGAGACCTGGGTGATGACACGAGATCCTTTGCCAATGCCCTGGTACATGCCCTACGTCATGACCCGGATGTAATAGTTGTCGGGGAAATGCGCGACGTAGACACGATGAGCACAGCTATTACAGCTGCGGAGACAGGGCATCTAGTCCTCGGTACACTGCATACGGTTGACACCGTCCAATCTATCCATCGTATAATTGATATGTTTCCACATGCCCAACAACGGCAAATCATAATACAGCTGTCACAAGTAATAGAGGCGATTTTATCACAGACGCTCTTACCCCGTATTGGGGGAGGGCGAATAGCTGCCTTCGAAGTCCTGATTGCCAACAGCGCAATCAGGAAGCTCATCCGTGAGGATAGAGTTTTTGAACTACCCCGTAACATGGAGTTTAGTACCGAAGAAGAAGGTATGCATACCTTAGACCAGGCTTTGGCCGACTTGGTGAGAAACGGTATAGTCTCCAGAGAAGACGCTATGATGAAAAGTAGCAATCCAGCAAAACTAAATCAGTTGCTTCCATTTCAAAACGAGGCCTCGAACTCCCAAACATTAGATGAGGCTAAGACACTACACAACCGCGTCTGAACATTGCAGATAGACCTTCTTTCAGCCAGTTGCTGGTCTTCAATGCCCGTGTGAAATTCCCATTTAATGGTTCCTTTTTATCTTTAGTTTTACGTTTGGACCATACCGGAAGTCTCTTGAACTTTTCTTTAAGAAGAAACAGCTCATTCTATCTTTACAACAACTGCTTACCTCTGGACTAATATTTAAACTGGTCTGAGCCTTAATGGACAGGTCAATAGGGTACAGCTTGCGCAAAGCAGTAGCTTGAGTGTAAACTCGGGGCATGATCCAAATAACCCGCACTATCGCAATTGACGAGAGCCAGATCCAACAGGAGTTCATCCGTACCTCAGGACCGGGCGGGCAGAATGTCAACAAGGTCGCCACTGCTGTACAGCTTCGCTTTGACGTGGCCAATTCCCCATCCCTGCCTGATGACGTTCGCGAACGTCTGGTTTCGCTGGCAGGTAGGCGGGTTACCAAAGATGGCATACTCATCATCGACGCCCGGCGTTTCCGTACGCAGGAACAGAACCGTAAAGACGCGATCGACCGTCTTGTGGAACTGGTCCGCGATGCAGCCCAAAAGCCAAAAACCCGTCGCAAGACAAGGTCGACACTGGCTTCAAAGATGCGTCGGTTAGAGAGCAAGCACCGCCGCGCTGAGACCAAAGGTATGCGGGGGCCTGTTCTCCCTGCTTGATGAGGATTTCAACCTCTCTTAGTTTGCTGATGATTTGTTTCGGAGTGTAGGTTTTCCTGGCCATTTATCCCCCATTTTGTTTGTCCTATTTTACTAACATTATAACTGGACTCCTTTGGGGGGCAGGTCAACTGCCTGGCGTAATAGTGTGAAAGTGTATTGCACATTCCGTCACATTGTTACCGCAAGGGTAACCTGCACTCACTTTACAAAAGGCTCTGTTTAGTGTATCATACAATCGATAGTTGCAGTTTAGGTTATTACAAGCTTCTTAGAATCACCTCAGATTCATCTAGTATTGGGTGACCGGAACTCTAACTAACATTTCGGATAGAGGAGGTTATCCATTGAGTTTTCAGAATAAGACACTTAGCTGTGCCGATTGTGGGGCTGCCTTTGACTTCACCGCTGAAGAGCAGGAATTCTACCAGTCCAAAGGCTTCACCAACGAGCCAAAGCGCTGCCCCTCATGTCGCCAGGCAAGAAAGTCCGAGCGGGGCGGTGGCGGCAGTTATGGTAGTTCCAGTAGCTACGGCTCCCCGCGACAGATGTTCCCAGTGACTTGTGCCTCATGCGGCATACAGACCGAGGTACCCTTCGAGCCGAGCGGTGACAAACCGGTATACTGCAGAGACTGCTACCGCAAAGTGAACCCGGCTAGATAACACCGATTTGAGCTGTAAAGACACACAGTCCGGGAGTACCCGGCCTGTGGCTTATTGTGGGTCTTCGATCATTTTCTGTCGTTAGTATCGAATTACCGCATGTAGTCCATTGGAAACACTTCGGTTGACCTAGTGTTCTGACACCCTGATTCTTTCTAAAACTCCCCGGCAGGGAAGGTCTTCCAGCTTTGGTAGGCCGTACAGGTCTCGAACCTGTGACACCCTGATTAAAAGTAAGAAGCCCAATGTCCCGCCCCGTCCCCCCAGATAGCATCTGGTGTTTTCCTGTCAGCCAGCGATAGGGATTTCATATCTGGGGATGCCCTGTAGTACCACCTGGTGCTAAACAGTTTGTCGGCAAAATGTCGGCAGAATTTCAATTCTACAATGTGTTGTTAGACAAAGTAACAATCTGGCTAATTGTTTGGTCATTAAGGTCAGGGCTAACGAAAGTAAGTTAGGCTCTTGACAACAAGTACCACATAACTAAATTAATTGCACAACCAAATCCAGTAGTCAGCATTGTGTCTATGGAGGTACATGCAGTCACTTCCTTCAGCATCAATTTTCTGCACCCGTGCCCCTGTGCCTGAGATATCCAACTCTATCACCGAATGGAACTGAGCATCAGTCTCAGCCTGGCGCAAGACTTCGGAGCGTAAGTCCCGAAAGGAGAGTTTGACTGAGGCAAGGAGATACCCTATAGCCCGAGTTATAGCCTGCCCTAGCAAGACAACAGCCGTATCTGATAGGCACTACACTATTCTGACAAAATTTGTTTAAGCTGTGTAAGAGCATTACGTTGCAGCCGAGAAACGTGCATCTGGGAGATGTGCAGACGCTCTGCGATATTGGTTTGAGATAGACCTTTGTAGAATTTCAAATGTATGATGGTTTTCTCTCGCTTGTTAAGACTACGAAGGGCATCTGCGAGAGCTATCCTGTCTGTAAGCCTTTCAAATTCTGCACCCTCAGTTGCCAGGTAATCCATAAGGCTTGAGGATTCTCCGGTACCATCCCCATTGTATTTAGCATCTAAGGATAACGGCCTACCACGCTTGACCACTTCGAAGGTGTCATACACCTCCTCTTCTGAAAAACCCGTAGCCTGAGTAATTTCCGGGATGGTGGGAGCGTGGCCCAATTCTTGGGTAAGACTGTCAACTGTCCTCTCTACTACGACCTTTTGTCTCTGTAGCTTTCTAGGTATCTTAACTGCCCAGCCAAGATCACGAAAGTAATTCTTGATCTCTCCTAATATCTCCGGGACGGCAAAGGCTACAAAATTGTCCCCTCGAGCCGGGTTATATTTCTCAACGGCTTTAAGTAATCCTATGGTTCCTACCTGAATGAGGTCTTCCAAGGGCTCGCCTGAGTAGCGGAATCTGTTACACAGCCTGCGCACCAAAGCTACGTGGTCTTTCACCAAACGTTCGCAGGCTGCCACATCCTTCGACTGGTGATACAGTTCGAGTAGTTGCTTTGTCTCCGATAGGGTATAGTCCTTGGTTATCATTTCACCCGCCTCCCTAGAGATTTGATAAATACAGACCCCAGCTTCCTTTCCCCTCACTTATAGAGGGACACTTCTTCAAAGTGCTGAAGCTGGGGTCTACCTGCTTAATAACATAGGGGGCAACCCTATATTCGCAAGGACAGAACAGCCTACAATGTCACACTGTTGCTCTTAAAATCGAGAGCTGGTCTCATGGTGACTGGTCACTTTTCTGTTCTTCTGACATTGATTTTTTATATCTCAAGTATCCTTCATAGGCCTTCTCTAGAGCCGATATTACTGCCCTCTGGGCGGGCCCAAAGAAACATTCCTGTATCTGATCGTGCGCACTGCTTAATGTTTGTTTGAGGTCGTAGCCAATAAGCACATTTGAGATAAGCTTCGCTCCTAGTGGAGGGATGTGGGAACAACAGGCATTGATGATGACATCGCTACTTGGGTCAACTTCTAGTTCTAAAACGAGAAGATCACTCCCAGACTCTGGAGCTATGTTTTATCAGGAAGTAAGGGCAGGTGCTTGGGTGGTAGATATCGGAATATGGAGGAATCTCTTTGACCAGGATGTAGTCAAGACGATTGGCGAACTCGCCGACCAGGGGTACATACGAGTAGATTGCAATATCAAGGAGGAGTGAAATGGCTGAGACGAAAAAAGAGGGAAAGGCAAAAAGGGTGAAAGCTAAAGAGAAGAGGCAGGTCAAAGAAGAAGCAACTGAGGTGACGAGACCCGGCGCAGAGGAAAAGGGGATGGAAGAAGAACCGCGGGAGGAGGCGGAAGAGGCAAGGGAGCCAGCGGTAGAAATGCCTCAGCCGGAAGCTGTGCCAGAAGAGAGGCCTCCCCTCAAACGCACAATCCTCACGCAATGCATGAAGGACCCCACTTTCCGTACACGGGTGATATACCACCTGGTAAAGAAATTGCGGTAGGAGCGAGCACGGACCATGAGTAGCCTTGCTTGCAAGGCTACTCATTCTGGGAGGTGATGCCTATGTATTGAGAAGATGACCATGGTAAGTCAACTAATGCAAAAAGGAAAGGAGGTGATATCGATGGGGTTTCTAGAGGAAGGTGATGTCAGAAAGCTACTGCAAGATCCGGAGTTAATGGCAGATATAGCCAAGGCGGTGGTGGAAGATCCAGAGGCTATGGACGATCTGGTTGAAGATATCGCGGACAAACTCTCAGACCAGTTGGAAGATGACCCGGAGCTAAAGAGTAAGATAGTCCAGGCAGCGATAGCCAACCCGGACTTCAAGAAGAAGATAGTAAGGAAACTGGTTGATGATCTCGGTTAGGCCGGGTTGACCTTGAAAAAGCGAAGGGGAAACTTTTAAGCGTTAGTGCTACACGAAAGAAAGGTCGTGAAATGGTATGGGTTGCATACGAAGAGTCGATGTTGCGGCACTGTTGAAGGATGAAATGTTAATACAAGACCTGGCCAAGGCCTTGGTCGAGGATGCGAAAGCCAAAGAGGATCTGGTGGAGGATATCGCAGACTGGATGGGGGACACAATAGAGGATGAGCCTTAAGCCAGAAGTAAGCTAATTGCAACACAGCCTTGGCCACGCCGGAATTACCTTCTCAGTAGTTTAAGGTGTGGGGGGCAATACATGATGCCCCCCCACACCCAGATTAATAATTTAGTACGTTAGGTATAGTTTGATGAATTTTGGCAAAACAGGGGAGCCTACACATACTCTGGACAGAGCAGGACATCCTGCCGGCATAGTCCTGTCCATACTACACCCTGTTAGCCTATGGCACACGATAAAGGCAAAGACAGGTATCTTCCTTCCTCTCGTTTCTATCCTTGCCCTCGCCGCTGGTATCCTCCTGGGCACCATTTCGCAGACGCTTTCTGATGCCGTAAACCGAACAGTCTCAACCTTTGTCGACGGGTACAGTCTTTTCGCACCGGTACTCATTTTCATGGTGTTGGCCCCTGCTTTAAGTAGGATATTTTCTACCAAACAGAGGGGGAGGTTTGGACTCTACGTTGTAGGTTGGCTGGCGATCACTAAGATTGTAGCGATGCTATGGGCTACCTTGTTCACAGTAGCGATATTCGGTTTGCCTATACTCCCTGTGCATTCTTCGTCAGTAGGCGATGCCTTTTCCACCACCGCAAGGACTCTCTTATTAACCCTAAGCCAGAGCACCTTTTTTATGGCTATCTATGCTTCTATCGTCACCGGTGTTATTGCTATCAAAGTTAAACGGCTAGGTGAATTGTTAGAAAAAGGTGTGTCAGGTATAGAATATATGGGGCAATATCTCCAACCGCTAATACCAGTTTTTCTGCTAGCAGTGGGAGTATATATACAGTCTTTGCCTACAAATCTAGTAAACCAGATAGGTTTAGACGGGACTGAGACAAACTTTCAAACCTTGAACATTCTGGGGCTCCAGATGGATCCCAACACCACAACTGGTATGGTAACAGCGTATGTCGTCGGTGCGCTTTTGGTAGCCATTGCCTGTTTTGTATGGCATTTTGGAATATTGGCACTGGCTAAATATAAGGCAAAGCGGTTCTCTGTAATAGATTACTTCAAGCATTACTGGGTAAAGGCCTACCCATTATTGTGGTCTACAAGTTCCGAGTCATTAGCCACACCACTTAACCTGTACATATTAAAAAAATATGCGCCCTATGTAAGACCAACCGTAAGAAGGCTTGTTGCTGGCGCTGGTAGTGCCCTATGCACCAATGGAACTCTAATCTGTGTCTTTGTTTTGATAGGTCTTGTCGGAGGCATCTTAGGACTCCGTTTCTCTCTGCTTGAACTCCTTTTGTGTATTCCGGTGGCTTTTCTTATCAGCTTTGGTATACCGGGCATTCCCGGGGAGCTGCTCCTCTTTGCTGGGCCAATATCCCTTATTTTGAGTATCCCTCCCGCGGTGTTACCACTGTTCTTGGCTCTATATCTCGGCTTACAGCTTGGCCTACCGGACTCGTTTAGAACTGGAGGCAACACTACTAACAACTATGTGTATTGCATTATGCTCAATGAGGTCTATGAGAAGAGATTCACGGCGGAGGAGCCAAAAAGGGGAAAGTAAGTAAACAAAAGGGAGGCCGTAATTATGGCTAGCATGAACGCAACGGATGAGTTGGTCGGAAATATAATCAAAGAGATATTCAAGAAGGCTGGAGAGATAGCTGAACTGCATGCGTGCCTTACTTCACCCCGAGGTGATAATTTCAGATTACGCCTTCTTCACGCCTTGGAAGTCCCTTTGGACCAGACGGCAATAGAGAAACTCAGAGCTGACGCGGGAATCAAAGAATACCACCGACATCTCAACAAGCTTTTGAGGTTTGAGTTAATACAAGTACAAGAGATTGATGACAAGAAACAATATTATATACGTACCGCACTGGGGGAACAAGCCGTGAACGCGGTGCGAGAATTTGAGAGAAGGGTAGGCAAAGAGGCGGCTCAAACTTTATATTCAGCATCATTGGGTCCTAACTCAATACATTTTTTTCTGAGAGTCTATGGAGATAAAAAAGAGGCGAACTGGGAACATTTGCAGGTCAAGTATACACCGGCTGAGATAGGTAAATTGAGCTTATTCTTACCCCGGACTATAGAGGGACTCTCCGCAATCGACAAACTAAATGAAGCAGACTTGCTTGTCTATCAGGACGATAATCATGTTTACATGCAACCAATAAAAGCGCGCAGTTTTTATCAGTACCTTCAGCAGTTGTACAAAATAGTGAAAGAAGCTTAAATGAGACGTGTGAGTAAGCCATCAATGAAGGATGTAGCGAGACTCAAAATTTCATAGAGCAAAGCGGCCGTCACTTCTGCCAAAGCCGTTTACTCTGGATAGGCTTATAATGCGTTGCTGGCAGTGCCCCCATCGAACGGAGAGCCCGTTCCCAGTCTCCACTGGAAGTTTAGCTAGGTCTAGTCCACAAGGGCTAGCCCTTTATACCTAGCTTATTGGCAGAGAGTTTGAAAACGCTGGTTTCCACATCCCAATTAGGAAACATCCCCAAAGCTAGGTATAACTAGCAATGATTATCTATGGGAAGAGGCTCACATTAAGTAGCTTTCTGGAAGTAATAGCCGACCCCGGGTTCAGTCATAATATATCTAGGTTGAGTTGGGTCTGGCTCTATCTTCTGGCGCAGATGCCAGATATAGATGCGCACATGGTCTATATCATCAACATACTCCCAGCCCCATACTTTTTCCAGCAGTTGTTTGTGGGTAAGAATACGACCGGCATTCTCTACTAGGAGTGCAAACAGGCGAAACTCTATCGGGGTCAGTTTCACCCGTTCTCCACCCACGGTAACCTGGTGCTCGGCAACATCCACGGTGAGAAAGGCATCACTATACTTAGTCTCTCTTTTAGTATCCGGTGAAGGAGGCAACTCAGCGCGTCGCAGTATTGCCCGCACCCTGGCTACCAGCTCTCTACTTTCTACCGGTTTAATAAGGTAGTCATCGGCTCCGTAGTCAAGCCCACGTACTATGTCCGCCTTGGACTTCTTTTTGCCAGTGAGCATGAGGAGAGGTACATCAGAAATTTCACGGATGCGGCTACAGGTCTGCCATCCATCCATCTTGGGCATCATCACATCTAGAATGACCAAATCTGGCTTATGGGCAAACAAGAGCCGTAAGGCTCCCTGTCCATCAGCAGCAGTGAATACCTCATACTCTTTATGGGTAAGTACTTGTTCAACCATTCTAACGAAGGTAGGCTCATCATCAACTACAAGGATTTTCTTTCCCATTATTACTCCACTGCTGGGATATTGTCTCTTTGTCGGTGTAGCAACATGGCTGCAATCATTCCGGGTAGTTCGCGGGTATTGATAGGCTTTGGCAAATAGACATTGCACCCGGCGCCGATAACCTTCTCCTTATCTCCCTTCATAGCGTATGCAGTAATGGCAATAATAGGGATATGTCTGAATTCTGGGATTCCCCTGAGCTTCCTGGTCACAGCAAGCCCGTTTACCTTGGGAAGCTGTATATCCATTATGATAAGATCCGGTTGCTCTCTTACAGCCATATCTAGAGCCTCTCCTCCGTCAGTTGCTTCGAGCAGGGTATAGCCCCTGGCTCTAAGAGTCACTTTAAGCAGCCTCATATTTCTGGGGTTGTCCTCAACAATCAGTATTTTCTCTTTCATCGGCTGCACCTCCCTATTATTTACTTCCCACCCTTTCTTTTTCCTGAGCGTGGCTTACCTTCGGTGCTAGTGGCAGGGTAAACATAAACCTGCTTCCATTTCCATATTCACTCTCTACCCAGATTCGACCACGGTGCATTTCAACGATTTGCTTTGCAATTGTCAGCCCTAGACCAGTCCCGCTCTTCTCTCTAGTCACTGAATTATCTACCCGGTCGAAAGCTTCAAATATCCGTTCCTGGTCTTCCTTCTCAATACCGATGCCATTGTCAATCACGCTAACTTGACACCAATCACCCTCCCTGACCGCCCTAACCTCCAGCTTACCCCCATCCGGCATAAACTTACTCGCATTGCTCAAGAGGTTGAGGAGCACTTGTCTTACTCTGGCTTCATCGACATGAATCAAGGGAAGCCTCTTTTCCAGCTTGACATCAAAGCTTTGCTTTCTTTGGGTGAGCAAGGGCATCATGGTGCGTCTCAGCGATTCTATTACATCGGTCAGGTCAATATTTCTCAACCTGAGTTCCATCTTGCCCGATTCTACCTTTGACAGGTCAAGAATATCGTTGACCATGTTCAGTAGGTGTTCGCCGCTGCTCAAGATATCTTCAAGGCATTGCCTCTGCTCCTCATTGATCTCTCCAGACACCCCGTCTAGCATCAATTGAGAAAAGCCGATAATGACATTGAGTGGGGTGCGCAGCTCGTGAGACATAGCGGCCATAAATTCAGATTTTAGCCTGTTTGCCTTCTTCAATTCTTTATTGGCTTTAAACAACAGCCTGTTAGAGCGCTGCAAACTCTCCACAAGCCTTTTGTTCTCTAGAGAGAGCCTCTGCTGCTTGAGGGCATTGACGATGGCGGTTTTCATCTCATCCGGATTAACGGGCTTGACAAAATAGGCGTAGGCACCCTGCTTTATGGCATCTACCGCTGTCTCCACGCTGGCACGGTCGGTTATTATGATTACCGCCGCATCAGGGTTTATTTCCTTAGCTAGCTCCAGTATCTCTATCCCCCCAACATCGGGCAATTTTATATCTGTAATAACAGCATCAAAGGGGCTTCTCCGTATTGTCTTCAGAGCATCAGCCCCCTTTTTTAACCTAATAACCCTGTATCCGGCATCCACTAGTATGCGGCACACGGTCACTCTGGCGCCAGTCTCATTCTCTACCACTATAATAATGGCATCCGTTGGCATCATCCTTTTCTCCTCTTGGATATATCCTCAACCAGTGCTATCACCTTCTCCATATCAAAGGGCTTGTATATGCAGGCATAAGCACCCTCTCTCACTGCCCTGCTTACCGATTCCTCCTCGGTATAACCGCTCATCATTATCACTGTTGCCTTGGGGTCAATTTTCTTAACCTGCTCAAAGGTCTCAACGCCATCCATATCGGGCAGTCTCGCATCCAAAAAGATAATGTCATAGTGCTGGCTCTTCAACATCTTAATTGCCTCAGCCCCATCCGTGGCGGTAGCCACCCGGTACCCCTTATCCTCCAGTATTCCCTTTAGCGTTTCCCTATCGGCAAACTGCTTGTCAACCACCAATATGAGAATATCCTTAAGCAACTCTTCAATAATAGCTATGATTCTATCAATATCAAATGGCTTATAGACAACGGCATAGGCGCCCTCCTCCAGGGCGTCCTTCACCAAATCCTCTACCGAGTAGGCAGTCATCATAATTACCGTTGCCTCCGGGTCTATCTTCTTGACTTCTCTGAAGGTCTGAACCCCATCTATCCCCGGCATCTTTATATCCATAAAGATAGCATCAAAGTGAGCCTTTCTTACCGCTTCAATAGCCTGATAACCGTTCTCCACCGTGACCACGCTGTGCCCTTCCTGCTCAAGTATTGCTCCCAGGGTCAGGCGTATGCTCTTAAGGTCATCAACCACCAGAATATTGGTTTTCCCCATTATTTACCCCCAATGTTGCTCTTCTGTTCTCTCTTCAGCGGCAACTTTACGGTAAAGGTGGTTCCCTTCCCCACCTCGCTCTCAACCTCGATGTGTCCCTCGTGTCTGTCGATGATTGCCTTACATACCGCCAGCCCTAATCCGATGCCCTTGGCTCTGGTGGTGAACAGGGGGTCGAAGATTTTGTTAAGGGATTCCCCGGGTATTCCGCAACCGGTATCAGCAACCTCCACATCCAGAAACCTGCCTTTCTCTCTGGCATCTATTGTCAGTTTGCCCCCCTCAGGCATGGCCTGCACAGCATTGGTAATTATATTTACAAATACCTGGTGAATCTGGTCAGGGTCTATCTCAACCTCGGGCAGGTCGGTGTCCAGCTTCTTAGCCAGCTTGATATTCTCCGGAATAGGTATGTGCGAAAGGGCGTCCTCAATCACCTTCTCTATCTTGGCTGGTGACACTGATGGCTTCTGCACGCGGGAAAATCCGAGAAGGTCGTTGATGATTTTATTGGAGATATTTATCTCATCATCCACGATGTCGAGAAATTCCATAACCCGCGGCTCTTTCTGCCCTAGCTCGTTCTTCGCTACCTTGCCTTTTATATAATAAACAGCGTTCTTCATTGCCCCCAGGGGGTTCCTCAGCTCATGTCCCACCGCTCCCGCCAGTTGCCCTATGGCTACCAGCTTCTCCGAGCGAATTAGCTGCTCCTGAGCCTCTCTTATCTTCTTATTGGCAGCTTGAAGCTCATCGTTCCGTGCCTCCAGTTGCTCATTTTTATCTCGTATTTCCTCTTCTGCCCGCTTGCGCTCGGTGATATCTCTAAAATTGCCCACTAAATATAACTTGTTACCTAATGTTATCTGTGTATCATTGATGTCTGCATAAAAAACGCTACCGCCTTTCCTCTTTACAGGAATATCTAGGCTGATATTAGTCTCGCATCTGAGTTGTTTCTCAAACTCCTCTACAACATGTGGCAGATCTTCCTCAGGATGGATATCCATGACACCCAAGTTCTCAATCTCGTCGTGGGAATAACCGAGCATATTACAAATCGTGTCATTACCCATGATGAACTTCTTAGTTTCAACATCTGCCACCAACATCCCATCGGTTACATTATTGAATATAGCCCTAAATTTACTTTCTGACTCTCTCAGCGTCTCCTCCGCCCACTTGCGCTCGGTGATTTCATTCCGCAATTCCTCGTTAGTTTTTGCAGGCTCGGTAGTTCGCTCTTCTACCAACTCCGTAAGGTGGTCGCGGTATCCCCTCAATTCCTCCTCTGCCCGCCTGCTCGCCAGTATTATCCCTACGCTTTCCCCAAGCCCCTCGTAAAACTTTATCAGTTCTGGTGTAAAACGGTTGCGTTGCTTGTCATTAAGCTGCAGGAGCCCGACGGTGCCTTCTTCGGATTTGAGCGGTATCAGAGCCACCGACTCGTAACCCTCTCCATTGCACCGGTTCCGTGTTCTCGCCTGGCGGTCTTCCTCGTTAGTGGAAGCTAACAGGTCAGTGGTGCTGTTCGTCCAGAAACTGCCCCCTTCAGTAAAGAAGGGCTTTGAAGGGTCGAATCGGCCGCTGATAATGTTCCCGCACATGCACTCCAGAATCGGGTTGCCTATTTCATCCTTGAGTAGCTGGCCATTGAGGTCACGGGCGCAGAGGCGGGACTCTGCGGCAACATGCCCCTCAACAAAGCCATCATAAGCATAATATGGGAAGTCCTCTTTCTCGCGCAGGCGAATGCCCACAGCATCGCAGGCAGAGAACTTCTTGAAAAGTACGAGGATGTCGTGGAGTAGTCCTACCATCTCTCCGCCCCAGTTGAGACGCTCTAACACTTTCAAAGTGAATGCCTTTTGCTTCTCCATCTGCTTGCGCTCGGCGGTGTCTGGGAAAGATGTATTGCTTAGTACTGCTCCTTTCTTAGACATAATCACCCCTCCATTCTTTCTATATATTTTCGCCTTGGTATTAAGGCACTCCAACCTCTGCGCAGGCTATTTGTTGGTGTCTCTACCTTACCCAGAACCAGGTAGCCGGGGTGGCCAGCGAATCGTCCAGCATGCCTAGCATCCTTTCCTGGAGCTGCTTCTGCCGATATATCAGAATATTTCTCCTCGGTTTATTTTGCTTGATACCAGTTCAGGTAACACCAGTCTGGCTACTTGCTGAAAAGCGTATGGGCTTCTGAAGAAGCTACTCACCAATATAGTTAGAAAATAAGTAACCCTCTGATGCTCTTCAGGATGAGCACCCAGAAACCGCATGTACTTCGAATGTGTTTTCACTCCAATGGCCTGAAGTCTTCTCTTCAGGCGAGAGGCTCCGGGTGAGATAGTACCGGTGACACTCATGATGCAACCATTATACTAGTCTTTCATCTCTATCAAATATCACTAATCTTATGGACAGGGTAACAGTTGCATCACAAAAGCGAAAAATTACCACTAGTGGCGTAATTTTTAATGAAATTTTAATAACTTTTTTATGGGCAATAAATGTCAGCATCCTAAGATGGAAGTAGAGAGATGAATAACTTGTGTAAAAGGAATGGGAGTCAGAAAATGAAAATTGTGTGTGCCTGGTGTGGTAAGGATATGGGAGAGAAAGATGGTAGGGGTGTAGAAGGAGTTACTCATGGCCAGTGTAAGCAGTGCTTCACTAAGTTTATGGCGAAAGTGGAGAGCAACACTAGGGCGAGGGATAAGCAGAATGGAAGAAAGGGGGGTACTAAGGGTGGCACAAAGTTACGGGGAAGACATTATCTCCACACTGACTAAAGACGATGTTCTGGCCTGCGCTAATGAGTTAGGAATATCTAAAGAGCAGGTAACTGACGATGTAATTGAGCCGCTGAGGAGGAGGGTTAGCTTAGAATTTAGCAACTGGCCAGCGGTAGTTATAAATCCACTCTTAAGGGGACTTTTAAATGTCTACTAGGGCTGGACAGCTATCCTTCCTGTACTTGATGGAAAGATGATAAATGCACATTTCCAAGAGGGGATAAGTAGGAGGCAAAGGTAGAAAAGTGGATAACTCTCCACTCAAGGTTCAAATAACATTATAGGAAAGTAGAAGCCGGATGAGCAGAGACAAAAATTCATACCCGCAGATAATTAAGAGTGTCATTAAAGCGCCGAATGGCATGGTCTTGGTATTTGATGACAAGGGAGTACAAATCTCTGAATATCAGGGGCAGTATGAAAAAGTCAAGCCACGCATCTTGGAAGATGCCCCACCGAGCGCAGTATTTAGCTAGCTATTTTTTTGACAATGAGACCGAATTAGAAACAGTTCCCAGAGAGGAATGGTAATCAATTCCATTCCTCACCATTATAGAATTTACCTCTGATAGTTGACACTCATTGCCGCTGGGGCTTCTCTAAGCCCTGGGTACACAGGTTAGAAATTCGAGAAGATAGCAGAGGAGGGGAGAGAGCCAATATGTCTTTCGTAGGTAGAGGTTTATTCATATTATTTGCAGTAGCTTTGTTATTAGGTTGCTCTACACCTGAAATAACATATAGTGAGCGAGTGATACCACGAGTGGTACCAGAAGAATCCGAATTTGCTTATAGTAATAGTATTAGTATATCAGCACCACCAATACAGATAAGTGGTGGCAACCTCCATTGGCACAAAAAGTTGCCAAATAATACCTATACCTTGGAGGACCTGGCGATAGAAATATATAACTTTGGCGATTTTGATATTTTGGTTGCTCAACTGGAAATGAGGGTTGATGAGAATAGCCGGTTGTTCAACGTCGATATGGTAATACCTGGAAGGGAAAGAAAAAGTCTAGTTGTCCAGCCTATGATGGAAGGCTACGATGGTGGTACCCACATTGTTTATGTAGCGTTGATAGACGAAAACAGTGAGATTCTATACGAGAGTGACGGACATGAAATAGGACCGCTGGAGCCCGTACCAGGAACAGGAAGCTGGAAACAGGCATAAAATTATTAGTTTGTCGTTAATTGCTGAAATGCTGCTTGTCAACTAACACAGCCAATAAGGTCAGCTATTCATATCTACTCCGCCCAACAGCAAAAGCGATACAGGCTAAAAATAAAATTGCAGCGAGTACCAACCAGAACGTCCAAGTAAATGCTGAACCGAGTAGCGGGACTACTTCTGCTGCCGTAATAATACCCATAATCGTGCACAGCCCGCCAACGGTACCAAATGTCCAAGCTAATGCTCCCATAATAGAACCTCCTCCTTAAATTATTTATCACCTGAGCTCTCTGTGCTCTAGGTATCCTTTAGGAACCAGACGGCACCCCATTTTAGCAATAAACGAGCCAATTATCAACCAATCCTGGGCTCTGTTTACTAGCTCTAGACTTTCCTAAAAGGAGAGAGGTATCGTACCATACGAGTCTTATTAGAGGATTTTACAAAAAGGGCAAGCAAATTGTTACGGAACTAGCTGTTTCTTATAGTTCCTGGTTTTCATTACTTCTAAAAACCTAGCCCCATATAATCGGCGAAAATATGCGACAAGATACCCAATCCCAATGAGCAAAGTAAGCCCCCCCCATATAGCAAAGTATGGGTGGAGAAATCTTCCGTCGCCTCCAATCCCCCATAGCCAGTGGACCGGATGGTCAACATCCACAATAACACTGCCCAGAACACTGATAACCAAGCTAACCCGAAACCAGCGTGCAAGCCTTCGTACAGGATGATTGTTGTTATTGGTATGTCCCATAACATTTGCCGCTTCCCTAAAAGTATCAGCCGCAGGTCACATCATCTAGCCAAAGCCCTTCCTCAAGGTAGCTGGTATTAGTTTCGTAGATTACCTTAAGCCTTCTATCGGTAACCTGCGAAACTCAATAACCACAACATTCCCTTCACTCTTACGGTGCCTGCTCACTAGAATTGATATTAGCCGTAGAGTCGCTGTCAGGTGTTGCTTCATCGGAGGCATCGATGCTAACTGTAACCTTTGTGTCGCCACCACCGGGGCCACTACTCCACCACCTAGAAGCAGTGTCATAATGGCTATTATGCCCAGGATTTTCATTATTCTTCTCACTGCTATCCTCGTCACATCACCATTCCCCCCTCCCTTAGAGGGAGGACTAGGTTTTGACAGAGAGTGGCGCCCTTCTAGACTGCTGTTAAGGTCTGTCATCTTTAAGCCAATGACAATTAATCCAGTCCGGCAATTATTCTTTCTACTTTGGTAATATCTAGAGCATTGACAATGCCATCTTGATTGGCATCAGCCCCGGACGTTTCAGTATCCATCTCGGTTATAACCCTCTCTACCTTGGTAATGTCCAGAGCATTGACAATGCCATCACCATTGCCATCTCCGGGTATCACCGTCTGTACAGTGAAGCTATCACTGCTGTAGTTTGCCTCAGCAGTAGTATTGGCGGCAGAGTCAGTGGCCCTGACATATACTGTGTGCGCCCCGTCAGAGAGGGCAGCGGTAGTAAAGGTATAGCCCTCGCTAAGGCTATCAAAGGCACCGTCACCGGCAGTAGCCGCTGTCCAGCTCCCGGCATCAACCTTGTACTCTACCGAGCTGATATTAGATGATGTGTCTGTTGCCGTCCCGGTGAAGGTTGGGGTATTGTCATTGGTCGGGTCAGGCGTCAGCGCGGTTATGGTTACCGATGGCGCCGTGGTATCTGAAACACTCACTAAATCGCCAACCCATGTTGCCGGTATCGCCTCTGCCAGGTTATTTGACAGCACGCCATTGGATAGACTTATAGTACTGCTGCTGCCTTCAGAGCCAATGACATGGAAGTGCAACACGGCCAGATAGCCGGAGCCACTTACCCCTGATAGACCAGGGACATTCTGAATAACCCTCCATGTCCCCGAGCTAATCTCGTTATACACATCAACCGGTATCGTTGTTGACCCTATAAGCCCCGAGGTTACATTATCCAACTGCAGTACCGAGGCATCAAAAGAAACATCATATTGGCCGGCATCAAAGTCCACGACTTCACTGATATTGACATTAGCCGTAAAGTCGCTGCCGGGTGCTGCCTCATCGGGGGCATCGATACTAACTGGGACCGGTGGCGTCACTACATCTACTGAATCGCCAACCCATGTTGCCAGTATCTCCTCTGCCAGGTTATTTGACAGCACGCCATTGGATAGACTTATTGTGCTGCTGTCACCATTAGAGCCGATGACATGGAAGTGCAATACTGCCAGATACCCGGAGCCATTTACCCCTGATAGACCAGGGACATTCTGAATAATTCTCCATGTTCCTGAGCTAATCTCGTTATAGATATCAACTGGTATTGTTGTTGACCCTATGAGCCCCGAGGTTACATTATCCAGCCGTAGTACCGAGGCATCAAAAGAAACATCATATTGACCAGCATCAAAGTCCACGACTTCACTGATATTGACGTTAGCCGTAAAGTCACTGCCAGGGGCTGCCTCAGCGGGGGCATCGATGCTAACGGTAACCTCTGATTGCGCCACTACGGGGATGGCTATTCCGCTACCCAGAAGCAGCGCCATAATGGTTATTATACCCAGGATTTTTATTATTCTTTTCATTGCTATCCTCCTTACATTTTACCCCCCTTAGAGGGGAGAACTAGGTTTTGACAGAGATTCTTGCCCTTCTAGACTGCTATGAACGTCTACCATCGTCTTCAGTTTGTCTTAATCCAGTCCGGCAATTATCCTCTCTACCTTGGTAATGTCCAGGGCATTGATGTTTCCATCCTGATTGACATCGGCCCCGGGAGTCTCAGTATCCAGCCCGGCTATAATCCTCTCCACCTTAGTAATATCAAGAGCGTTGATGTAACCATCACCATTGGCATCCCCCGGCAGCACCAAGGTGATATTTACCGAATCCCCAACCCATGTCGCCGGTATCTCTTCAGCCAAGTTATTTGATAGCATGCCATTGGATAGACTTATAGTGCTACTATCACCTCCAGAGCCAATGACATGGAAGTGCAACACGGCCAGATAGCCAGAGCCACTTACCCCTGATAGACCAGGGACATTCTGAATAATTCTCCAAGTCCCTGGGGTAATCTCGTTATAGATATCAACTGGTATTGGTGTTGAGCCTATGAGCCCTGAGGTTACATTATCCAGCCGAAGCACCGAGGCATCAAACGAGACATCATAGTTACCAGCATCAAAGTTTGTCACTTCACTGATATTGACGTTAGCCGTAAAGTCGCTGTCGGCGGCTGCCGTAGCCGGGGCATCAATGCTGACGGTAACCGCTCCCGGTGGTGCCGAGGCCGTGGTAAAGCTCCACGAATAGGCTGAAGCCAGTGGATTACCAGCAGCATCGGTAATAGCGGTGCTCAGGGTAGCGGTATAGGTAGTGCTGTAGCTCAAGCTAGCACCGGGGGTGAAGGTAGCGGTATAGGTAACACTATCATAGGAAACACTACCCGATACACTATCCAGGGTAAAGCTGCTAGTAGTTATCGTTGATGCATTCATCTCCCCACTGAAAGTAGCCGTTATCACTGTGTCCACCGCTACATCAACGGCATCAGCTGCAGGTGACACACTTGATACTTCAGCGGCGCTGGCTGCCAGAGCCGACTGGATATTTAGTAGACCATATCCGTCTATATTATCGTTGGCTACCACAGAAGTAGCTGTTGACTGGAGCAGGTTTCTAACAGTTGCTGGATTCCCTTTTAGCTCAGGCTTAGCCTCAAGCAGCAGTGCGGCTGCCCCAGCGGCAATAGGGGAAGCCATGCTCGTTCCCCGCATCACATAATAGTCTGCCGGCCCTGAGCCATCCAGGTTCAGGCCATCGTTGTCAATAAAGTAAGCATTGGCTCCACCTGGCCATAGATAGACATCCTGGTCCCGAGCGGAGATGATGGCGCTGCCCGGGGCAACGATGTTTGGCTTCTGTGGTGCTCCACTATCCACCCTCGGTCCACGGCTGCTAAAGGCGCTTATTGTGTCTACCGTTTCTGCCGGGTTGATAAAGGAATAAGTAGTCCCTTGGTAATCAGTCCAGTTCTTTCTGGTGGTATAAGAGCCAACAGCGATGGCATTCTCCGCATCCGAAGGTGAAGACAGCGTGTAAAATGGGTCAGGGTTTTGAAATTTCACTGAAGCCCCGCCACCGGCAATCCCGTCAAAATAGATGTGGAAGAACTGGCTATTACTTGAGTTGTTGGTGATCTTCAGATAATAGGTTAGGTCTCCTGCCGGCAGATAATAGTACCATCCAGCGTCGGGACCATAACCCGAAAGTTCATGCTCGGTACCTTTCGAGCTCTCCTCTTGTGTGCCTGCCCAGACGGATGTCAATAATGTCTGGCCAGACCCGTAGTATTCCAGAGTAAGGTCATTGCTACTTCCCAGACCATCATACCAAACCAGGTTAAAACCAAGGGCAGCGTTAAACCCACTTGAGTCGGTAACATTGACCTGGATAAAGCCGGAGGTGCTGTTGGCGTTCACTGTGCCCGAGTAATGCTGGTCATCATTGGCTTCATTTCCAGCGGAAATAAAGACTACGGCCCCTTGACTAAAGGCATAGTCCACTGCTTGGGCAGTTTGCCGAGTTCCGTCATGATAATATCCCCAACCGCCATAACTCATGGTTATGATGTCAGCGTTATAGATGTCCACTGCCGCCTTAATGGCATTGGTCATGGCATCAAGCGAAGCACCACCTGTGGTATCATTGCCAATCTTGAGAAATACAAGGTCAGCGCCTGGAGCCATCCCCTTATACTGGTTGGTGGCTCCGGCTGATCGTGTTCCCCGCCCCAGAGCAGAGCCGGCAACATGGGTGCCATGACCGCTCACGGTATTGGCAATAGTATCATCCAGTACTGGCCAGTTTGAGTAGTCTTTACTGGCCACTGGCGCCGGGATATCAGGGTGGTTAGTGTCCAGTCCAGAATCCACCACGACTATCCTGACCCCGGTTCCATCATAGCCCGAGGTCCAGACATCATCAGCATTTACCTTTATTGCTGCCAGGTCATTCTGAGGCTCAAGCATCTGCTCTGCGGTATCAAGCTGGACAACATAGTCTTTGACGGCCAGTTCACCAAGCTTATCTATCGGTATATCAGCCACTATAAATCCGGTGGGGTAATCACCTATAGGAGGTATCCACGAATCAGGATAAGGGGTGATGCCCATCACCTTTAGCTCATCTATTTGCGATGGTGTTGGCTCCTGAGCAAGATGAATGAATACCCTCTGCATATCAAGATTGTCCGTCCTCATTCCCATTTGCCTCATCATGCTCAGCTCATCGGCTGCTGATGGAGTTTGCTGGCGGTGCACCTTGGCACCTACCTGTAGGAAGAGCAGAGCACTGACTTTTGCTCCAGGCTCAGGTGCTTCAGGTGAAACTGCTTGGTCACTACTTCCGGGTGGTTGAGACGAAATTGCCTGGACGCCAGGTATACTGCTGAAGATAAGTAATAACAAGATGAAGAATGTGCCTATAATTTTTACTGCTTTTTTCATGACAATCACCTTATCATTGTTGATCTCAGCATCTGTTCCTGCTTCAAGTCTAGAGAGGTACACTCTCAATTACCTCACAACACGAGGCTTAGCTTTCACAAAGAAATGACAATCGTCCAGTAGCTTTACGTACCTTGAAGAGGAACGAGGGGATAAATAAAAGGGAGTCTTCTTAGAACTAGAAGACTCCCTTTTATTTAATATTTAACTGATATATATGATTCTAAACGATGAGGTTCTAATTATGATACACGTCTGCTATCACCGCATCGATGTTTAGATCATCGCAGAGAGGTTTAATTTAATTTCAGGGCAAAGAGTATGGGCTTAGCGAGCTTTCCGGGGAAGGAAGGACCCAAGGCCATCCGCGGAGGAATAAAGATCGAAAAAGTTCTTTCTCTAATAAAGACTCTCTTGACCGCTGGTTATGGCATTTGTTCTGCCAGGGGCTCGAGAACCTGCTCTGCGGTATCGAGCCGCACTACGTAGTCTTTGCCTGCCAGTTCATCAAGCTTATCTACAGGCATGTCAGCCACTATAAATCCAGTGGGATGCCCACCTGCAGCCGGTATCCACGAACCTGGATAAGGGGTGATGCCTATCGCCTTTAGCTTATCTATTTGCTGGGCTGTAGGCTCTTGGGCAAGGTGAATGAATATTCTCTGCATGCCCAGATTGTCTGTCCTCATCCCCATCGCCTTCATCTGTTCCAATCTCTGCGGTGTGGGGGCAGCGAACTGCTTCTCCTTCAAATCTACCTGAAGAAGAAGTAAGGCGCTGGCCTTCTCTGCTTTTATCTCTATCTTCTGAGCGTATAAATATGGCTCACCATCCTTGGTTATCTTAACGAGTCCAGTAACCTTTATTGGGCGCTCTATATCGCCCAGGGGATCGAGACCAGCCGGTTTCCCGGTAACATAGAGCCAGCCAGTAGCGTCCTGTACCAGCCAATCGCTGCGGGTTACCGGTGGACTGCCAAAGCCTGCCTTCCACCCCTGATACTTGCCTTCAATAGTAATCACCTTTCCCTCATAGGCTGTCGGGGCTCCTCTTATGTCCCCGATGCTCGGTTTGGCGAGAGGGGGCGGCGAAGGAGCAGCTTGTTGGCACGCAACCATTAATAAGACAGCTAGAAAAGTAGCCGATAAAATTAATTTACCAGTTAAGAGCTTATCCATTACCCTTTATTTCCTACTTGTGTTTCCGTATCCTATTTCTTTTTCCCGCTTTCAGGTCGCTTATATATTTGCTTATACCAAAGCCCAAGATAATTAGAAGCCCCGCCGTTTCCAGGCTCCTAATTACGATATTAGACTCCCCTACCAAATATTGACCGTAACGCCAGATATTCGCGAAATGCCACAGAAACGCGGCACTCATGCCCATTATTACTCCATCGGCAATTATATCCTTCATATTCACTCTGCTTGCTCTGGTATGATGCCTCAGTAATCAGTTAATAAGGGACCTTCCCTTGGCCAGTATAGGCCAAGGGCTCGATTTACTCAGGTGTTTAGTATGCCTTTCTTCTAGCTAGCAGAAAAATAATTAACCCCACCACAACCACTCCACTTATTACTCCCCACAAAACAGGCCAGTTGACAAGCTCGGCTGGCGCTGTTGGCGCTGTTGGCGCTGGCGGCGCTGGTGGTGCCGGTGGTGCCGGTGGTGCCGGTGGTGCCGGTGGTGCCGGTGGTGCCGGTGGTGCCGGTGGGGATTGTGCCTCTTCCCTCACTACAAATGTGCCATTAAGTCCATTAATATCTACTGAATAGCTCTTAGCCACATTCTTTGATGTGGTAAAGGTTACATTCTGGCTGGCACCAGCGTTAACCGTTATCTCTTTACTTGCCTCCACCACGCTGTCTATCTTCAGCGTTAATTCATAGCTGCCAGCCTCCTCCCCGGTATTGGCTACCTCAACACTGATAGTTATGCTCTCGCCAGGAGCAACCTCATTAGGTGATAGGATAAGAGAATTTAGGCTAAAGGCGGCTGGTTTAGGCACTGGAGGCTCGGTTGTCCCCGGTGGTGGATCTTCTATAGTTGCCGTCACATTTACTTCTGTTACCTCACCACTGTGCCACTCAGCAGTCTGCCCGGTGGCAACACCGTTCACATAGAAGGTTAAGATAGTTCCATCTGCTATATCCCCCTGGACAACAAGCTTTGGCTCCAATGGGTCTGAGCTACTATACTTACCGTCACCACTGGTTACAATAGGGTTGCCGTCAATACCTGTCAGAACTCCCTCTCCCCTTACCTCCACATCGGTTCCCGCCGGTGCCGGGCTGCCGTTTACCTCGACTGCGCCGTAGAAGGCATGTGGCAGTGGGGGGATATCTTCCTGGGCGTAAACCGGGGTGGTAAAAAGGGTTAATAGCACAGCCAGAAGTATAAAGGCAATTGTCTTCGCTTTCATTGGTTTCCTCCTTTACTAAATTTTGGTAATTTCGTCCCCCTCAAGTTATTTATATTTAATAACTTATCCGTCTCATTTTGTGTTACCTCCTTCTTAATCGAGCGATGGCTGTATCGGAGTGATGGTAAACCCGGCCAGGGTAGCCGGATTCTGCATGTAAACCCAGTAGCCTTCACCGACCAGCATATCCTGGTTGGTGTAGCTCTGACCGGAAGAATATGTCCAATCGGCACTGTTCATTGATGGGCTAATAACCTGGGAGTAACCGGGTAGGTTGGTTGGCGTGTTGGCTACTGATTGCACCGCGTCATCCACGTGCTTGGTCTCCAGGTTGGCTAGACCTATCAGGTTCCATCCGGCATATAGCTCCTTGGTCGGCGTGGATAAGTCGGTGGCGTTGTACTTCAGCAGCACGGTGTCAGTAGCGTTCATCTTAATATAGATGGCATCGCACGGCTCCAGCTGATAGCCGGTGGTTACCTGCTCCCAGTAAGTACCATCGGAGTCAGCATCATTAGTGTCATACCAGTAGGCAATGGTTATCTTGGCCAAGTCCACTACCTCATCAACGGTATCCCCCGAGGCGTCAAGGATTATCGGCGTTGACAGGGTATTCCAGCCAACACTCAGACTCACGGCTCGGGAATAATAGGCAGCATTATCAGCGATGACATCGGCTATAGGCTTGTACAGCCACTCGTAGTAGGTAACCCGGTCAGTAATGTTCTCGCCAGTACCCCCGGGATTAGATACCGTAACACTGGCACCGGTAGCGGCAGTGTAGGCTGGTCCCGTGGCGCTGCCCCACCAGTTATACTTGGTATTCACAGTTGTTACCCCTGAGCGAACATTCACCCCGTAGCCAGTGTTATTATAGATGTCATTGTAGTTAATAAGGTGACTGGTGGATGTAGTCTCCACGTCAATGGCGTCGCCGAGGTTACCAGTTATCACATTCTTCTTGATAGTATTGGCGGTACCCTTTACGTCAATACCATCACTGTAAGAACCAGTGATGGTATTGCTGGTTATGGTAAAGGTGGCGGTATAAGTGTAGCCCTGAATACCATAACTGGTGGCGCTGGTAATCGTGTTGCTCGTGATGCTGACTGAGGAGACCTTATAAGTGGCACTTAATCCAGCGAGGTATATACCCTTACCTTTCTGTCCAGTGATGGTATTGCCGCTTATGGTAATCCCGCTTATCGCTTTAGTACCCGCCGGTACCGTAATATCAATGGCAGCATCAGTGCTAGCCGGACTGGAACCGCCGCCATTGCTGAAGGTGTTGTTGCTTATTGTCCCATTGGTGAAAGCTGCATTTGTTGAAGTGAGCATAACTCCCCGGTTGTATATATAGTTGAATATGCAGTTTTGCACCGTGATGTAATCGGCTGACTGATCGTAGATGCCGTAGTTAAAGACGGTGCCGCTCCTCAGTCGCTCGAAGGTTATACCATCGATGGTAACACCGTAGGTGGCACTACCGGTGGCAGTTATGTCTATCGCTTTATCAACGGTAGCGGTTGGCCTGAGTGTCGTGAATGTAGCACCGTTAACCGACTCTAAGGTGATTGCCTTAGCTACCGTAATCCCAGTGTCTACTTCATATATGCCATCGCCCAGCTTAACTGTCTCGCCGGGCAGAGCGTCACTGATAGCGTCTTGTACGTAATCCCCACTATTAACCGTCGCCGATTCAGCTACCGGGGAAGTAGAAGTCGGTGCATAGGTATTCACCAGATTATTATTGGTATCATATATTGAAACCGCCGGGGCAACGGTTATCGTCCAGCTGGCTGAGGTATAGCCGGCAGCAGTCGTAGTAATAGTGTAGGTTCCGGCAACACTATCCTTGTATAGAAATGAAAACTGACCGGCGGTTGAACCACTGGGGTCACCGGTACCATCATAGATAGTGGCTGAGCCGATTTCAGAGTCTGCCGCGGAATAAAACTGTCCCGTGCTTGAAGTTGTGCTCAGGCCCGCCGTCAGGTCATTGCTTGGCGCCTTTATGTTTCCATACTGGTCCTGAAGCTGGAGGTATATTGTGCTTGAGTACATATTTACCATTGTGGCGTCATCAGAATAGGCGCCACTCGTGTTGGCAAAGCCTAGTTTAGTCGCTGAACCGGCAGTTATCGCATAGCCGTTGGTGGTGGCGCTGGTCTGGGAAGTCCAGGTAGTGCCGCTATCAGTAGAACGGAGGATAGTGCCAGAGGCTCCGACAGCATAGACATCACTTGCACCGCTTCCCCAGACACCATAGAGGTGATTGGTGGTACCGCTGGTCTGGGAAGTCCAGTTGCTGCCGCTATCAGTAGAACGGAGGATAGTGCCAGAAGCTCCGACAGCATAGATATCGCTAGCACCGCTTCCCCAGACACCATAGAGGTGATTGGTGGTGCCGCTGGTCTGGGCGGTCCAGTTGCTGCCGCTATCAGTAGAACGGAGGATAGTGCCAGAGGCTCCGACAGCATAGACATCGCTAGCACCGCTTCCCCAGACACCGTAGAGGTGATTGGTGGTGCCGCTGGTCTGGGCGGTCCAGTTGCTGCCGCTATCAGTAGAACGGAGGATAGTGCCAGAGGCTCCGACAGCATAGACATCACTTGCACCGCTTCCCCAGACACCATAGAGGTTATTAGTGGTGCCGCTGGTCTGTGAACTCCAGGTAGTGCCATTAGCAGAATGGACGATAGTACCGCCATATCCTACAGCGTAGACATCAGTACCTGAGTCTCCCCAGACAGCGTAGAGGTGATTGGTGGTGCCGCTGGTCTGGGAGCTCCAGCTACTGCCATCATAATGGACGATGGTGCCATTATGTCCTACAGCGTAGACATTGCTACTTGAAGTTCCCCAGGCACTATAAAGGTTTTCTGTGGTGCCACTGTCCATCGAGCTCCAGCTACTGCCGTCATAATGGCGCATGGTGTCATCATCATAATATCCTACAGCGAAGACATCGCTTGCGCCGCTTCCCCAGACACCATAAAGGGTGTTAGCCGCCACGGTGTATTTCGGCTCGGCACTGGTATATATCTTCACCCTGGCGGTGGAGGTAGAGGTAGTGGGGTTTACCAGCCCAAAGCCTTCACGGAAATAGACATATACATTAGCATGATTAGCCACTGCCTGGGGCACGGTCAGCGTCACGGTGCGACTATCAGGGTAGCAGGTAGGGTTAACGTCCAGTGCCGTTAACGAATAGCTCGTCCCGCTGCCATCGGCATCCACCTGCACCTGGTTCTTGCTGGCTTCAGCAGGCACAGTGGTTCCTGACGGGAAAATGACGGTGATAGTACCCGTTCCTGCTGCCAGAGCACCGCTGGAACCCATAGTAAACTCAAACTTATATTCTGCCGCAGTGCCAACCGTAGCTGGATTGGGATAGCCTGACAGATGGCCAACGCTGGTAACCGCCGTACCACCCAGGGAGAAGTATTCAGAGTAAACAACGGTGGTGTCCTGGCTCGTTTCCACCTTCACCCGGTAGGTAGTGCCCTTTGTTGAAGCGCTTGTTATGGCGGCACCGGTCTCAAACTTGATATAGGGTGAGGCGCCGGCGGCTATATCCATTGGGAGCGTTAGCCTCACCCGGTAGGTACTAACTTCAGGGTCAGTATAGGAATCAGTATAGCCAATGGTCGTGGTTGCCGCCCCGTCAGGGTCAACCGCCACGTTGGTTGCTGCTATTGAACTGGGCAAGGTAAAGGCATATGCTGAACCTTCTTGCCCCGCTGGTGCACCCATTGCCACTGTCCCATCGGGGAAGGTTATAGTAATCGTGTCTACACCACCGGTCAGGGCAGTGGTAGCCGTAAAGTGGATGATATACTCCAGGGCAGTGCTCGTTGAATTGAGTGCAGTAGCATCTGATAGCTCCACCCATGCATTGCTGACACTGGATGCCTCAGCCCTCTCGGTTGTGGCAAAAGGCGACACCGCCAGGCCCACAGCCAGGATAAGCACCAGAAACCTATAAACCGTCTTCCCTTTCATCATATTGCTTATCAGTCTCATGCCCTCCGCTCCTCCCAGCAAACGAGGGGAAGAGTTTATCTGCAAGAAAGGATTGGCTTTTCCTCACTCTTCATTCATCAAATGTAGCGTACTATTTAAAGTCACTGCCAAAATAGGACTTACGATTTATCCTTCCAGCCCCCAGCGAGACTTTAACCTCGCTGGGGGACAGGTGAGACACATTTATACTATTTACTACTCTTCGGCTATTCTCTTTCTGACTACCAGGAAGATAATTACCCCCACTGCGATTCCTCCACCTATTACTCCCCATAAAACAGGCCAGTTAAACCCCGGTGTCGGTGCTGGTATCGGGGTTGGCGTCGGGGTTGGCGTCGGGGTTGGTGTCGGGGTTGGTGTCAGTGGTGTAGCTGGCTTTTCCTTTACCGTAAAGGAACCACTAAGCCCATCAGCATCTACTGTATAGCTACCAGCCACGTCCTTTGTCGTAGTGAAGGTTATCTCTTCACTGGCACCAGCATTAAGTGTTACATCCTTGGTTACTTCTACCACACCATTTATCTTAAGCGTCACCGTATAGCTACCAGCGACGTTACCAGTGTTGGTAATCAGGACGCTGATGGTTACCGTTTCCCCAATATTAACCTCACTTTGAGATATGGTGAGCTTACTGCTAGTGAAGGCGGCAGCTGGTGCTTCTCCCAAAGTGGTGAAGGTATGTTCATCAGATACTGCTTGATTACCAGCCCTATCGCTTGACATTACCCTGAAGTGCTGGGTAGTACCTAGGGTCAGGTCAGTGATCTGGACAAGGTGATTGGTGACCATCTCCGTGTCCAGAGGCGAGAGTTCGCCTGGGCTGGCCCAGTATTCTACCTGACTGTCACTATTTTCGTGAGTCTTCCAGCTAATATCAGCACCAGTCTCAGTGATATTAGAGACTGATATATCTGAAATTCTAGGAGGCGTGCGGTCACGCGCTCCTCCGCCTCCTCCCCCGCCGGACGGTGTAGGCACACTCACTGTGTCCCCCGTCCAGGTGGCCGTTATCTCCTCAGCCAGGATGCTTGACAGCACTCCGTTGGATAGGTTTATAGTGCTGCTATCGCCCTCAGAGCCAATGACATGGAAGTGCAATACCGCCAGATACCCGGAGCCAGTTACCCCGGATAGACCGGGAACATTCTGAACAACCCTCCATGTTCCCGAGCTAATCTCGTTAAAGATATCAACCGGTATGGTTGTTGAGCCGATGAGTCCTGAGGTCACATTATCCAGCCGTAGTACCGAGGCATCAAAGGAGACATCATATTGGCCGGCATCAAAGTCCGTGATCTCAGTGATACTGACATTAGCCGTAAAGTCGCTATTGGCGGCTGCTGTAGCCGGGGCATCAATGCTAACGGCAACCACTCCCGGTGGTGCCGAGATTGTGTTAAAGCTCCACGAATAGGCTGAGGACAGTGGATTACCAGCGGCATCGGTAATAGCCGTGCTCAGGGTAGCCGTATAGGTAGTGCTGTAGCTCAAGCTAGCACCGGGGGTGAAGGTAGCCGTATTGGTAACACTGTCATAGGAGACACTACCCGATACGCTATCCAGAGTGAAACTGCTGGTGGTAATGGTTGAGGCATCCATTGCCTCGCTGAAGGTAACGTTCACCGTAGTATCAATAGCGACATCAGTGGCATCAGCCGCCGGTGAGACACTGGTTACCGTTGGTGGGGTGCTATCTGGCACACTCACTGTGTCCCCCGTCCAGGTGGCCGTTATCTCCTCAGCCAGGATGCTTGACAGCACTCCGTTGGATAGACTTATAGTGCTGCTGTCGCCCTCAGAG